>OBWL01000119.1_pt1 | contig 97593 bp, 66 predicted proteins | sample 1538061 | NCBI WGS metagenome assembly OBWL01 (sample SAMEA2580085, study PRJEB22360) | human gut metagenome | biome: human gut; feature: human-associated habitat; material: faeces | place: Denmark | collected 2008/2010
ATATCGGATACCGAATCGTCCCAACCTGCCTGACGTGCAATTTCCAATGCAGAACGTGTCAGGATAATGCCGCAATACCTGTTCCTATCAGATTGGCATTATTTACAAAGTACTTCGGTCATAATTTGGGGTAATAAATGCCCTGAATTTATAAGAAAGAGGGACATTTACTGAATATCCCTACTTATATTGCTATTATAATAAGTTGTATTGCCCTCTATCTTTTTCTGATAGTATAATACCTGTCACCGTATCACCAGTTGTGAAAGCCGAGCAATCAATAAACTAATCTATTGACCACGGCAATCAATGACATGACGCTTTATAGTCAGTTACAGTTTCACAAGTTGCACCCACTCCAGTAGAAATTAAAGTTATGAACAGAAAAAATCACTACCCTAATACAAGTTGTATTTAGCCAACTCGTATTAGGGCAAGACAACAAGTCTATATCAACTTTTAACATATAGTCTCCTAAATATTAACCAAACATTTTTCTTAATAATGTCTTTATAATATCATAAATAAGCAGAATAATGAGCAATCCATGAGGGATAATTTCTACCATAACAACACCTCTTTCAGGCAAAGAAACAAGAAAAAGAGACCAAATTATGATATTAGTTAATAGGAACCAAAGCCATTCTTTCTTTGAGGCGGCTTGTTCAAAATTGAAACATACTTTTTTTAATCGCAAATAAACAAATGCGATATTATAAGTATAGTATATCATACCAATAATAAACATTGTACTTTGTAATGCGATATCAAAACCATCAAAGATTAACATCACTACAAAGAAAGCAACAGACCAAAATATAAATTCACTACCTATTCTTATCATCTTTATTTAATTGTTTTATAGCTTCCGATACTCCACTAGAAATTGATGTATTTGCAGCTTCTGCAGTTCCAAAACCATAGCCTGCAGCCTTTTTCGCAGACTGTTCTGCTCTTTTCGCTCTGGATTCTCTTGGATTATTTCCTGCAACACGTCTATCGTGGTCAGCCAATCTTCGTAAAGTTTTTCCTTTTGCAGAGTTTTGATAAGAGGATTTTATATAATTACCAACTACTCCACTCGCTTGTCCAGCCATGACATCTGTTAGTACAGATTTTCCACCAACATGTCTTTTTTCAACTAATTGAGATGTTACACTTACCGTAGCATCTGCCGCCATATCACCTGCAACTGTTAATGTCTTAGCTACCTTGCCACCTGCCTGAACTAGTTTTGAAACTGTTACTGCCTTACTAACAACATTAGCTAATCCAACACCTGCCATACTTGTAACAGCTGAGGTCAAAATTGATTTCCCATCTACATTAGTAAGGGATTCCGACCAAGACTTTCCTTCCAACCTATTAACTGTAACCTGGGTAATATAATCAATTCCACACCTATCAAACCTGCAATCCAAGGAAATTCACCATCTGGATCTCTATGCTTTATTGGGTCATTAATACAATATGTATAGGGTGATACAGTATAAAGTTTCTCACTTTGTGGATCTATAGTCGTCCATCCTCCCAATGTAGCATCATACATCCTCGCTCCATAATCATACCAATCAATCCCGTTCTTTCTATCCAGTTCCTTACCATTATACTTATAAGGGTGAATAGCATTACTTACCGAACTTGGTAGCAGATCTACAAAGGCATAATAATGATTCACCTCTTTGAATGTCAAATTCTAATCGACATTCCGATTGTTTATTTGATAATTCTGAGAAAATAACAACATTTGTGATTGCTCAATATTTATAAAACATAAAATAGAGTCACCATCCACGAAAACGATACCCTCTCAGATCTTTATCGTGCACTTTATTATTGTAAAATATCTTAGACTTGTCGCCAGGAATATACTTTTGCGTTTCTGAGTCTACCGTTATGTAACTAAAGATGGTTGCATCATTGTGCAATATTCTGAAGTTTGTCGGTATTCCATTCATCTTCAAGAAACAAAAAGTAGAATCACTGAATAACCTATACATTGACATCCAGACATCTTGTTCTGGTAAATTTTGAAGAAATCTTTGAGGAGATTCACTGTCATACCTCAGGTAGGCATATTCGTGAGATCCAAGAATTATAGGTAGTGAGTCTCTCAAAACCAATTTTAGAGTATCCGTCTTGTTCACCAAAGCAAAACTTAAATTGCTCAAATTGTTATTTGATAATACTATAGTTGAATCCGTTTGATTTTTTAATTGAATAACTCCATAAAATCGGTTTATATAACGTTTCAGAGTATCTACTCCAAGATCCCCAAGTCTGGAAAGCAATGAATCCGCAACAACAATATAATGTTTGTCCATTGACATAAAAACAGGCTGACTTTGAGGAGAGCCTCCGGAAAGATACGGCCAAAGTTCCGGCATCTCTACTATATTATCATATTCCTCTCTATATTTCACCAAAACATGTTCTTTTCCATATTTTTGAAGAGCTAACAACCAAAAACCGTCATCAAAATCAAGAGAATTTGACTGAAAATTAGAATCAGCGACGATACCTTTCTCAAATAGTTCATTCCGCGACATTTCCTGTTCATCCAATTCTATAAAACAGAGATATTTATCTTTGTAACTCAACACTCTAGAAGGTAACTCGTCAGTACAAGACGCAGCAGAATCTGAGGGTCTGACACGATAAATAACATTAGAATCATTTGATACTATCTCTAATACTTCCAAATATGAATGGTGAATATAGTTACTGTCAATCAACATCGCAACTAGGATAGCTGCCCGTTGATGAATATCCTCAGGAGAGGTGGAGGGGGACATACATCCCCCTATTAAAATTAACGAAAGAATTAATCTACTTTTCATCTTTTCAGTTTTATTAAATCCTTTATATAATTATATATACCTGTTTTTTTTCTACAACCGGTGTCTCCTTTATATTGCTCTTCGTATTATTATACTCATATAATATTCGATTTGCCTGAAAGTATACTAGATTCTTACTCTTTGGATTAGCGTTTCTTAAATCATTACCGTAGCCACCTTTAGTTCCTCCCGAATCTGGATGAGAATGTATTTGCACCTTACTTTCTCCTACAACTCCAAGATTATTCTTAGCAGAAATTCCATTTTGCACAGTATTTGGTTGTTGATCAGTTGCAATAATAGCTGTATGCACTCCACCAGATTCAAATACACTCAATGACCATTCTACTTTAGTATTTTCAGCTACAAATTGAAATAAATTGGACGCATCAGCAATGTTTGTACTGGCTCCGAATGATTTATAGCCATTATGAGATTGCTGAACCTTTACCATTTCTTCAAGCAACCCTTTTTCAGTCATTTCTATTTTATTTCCACCTTTGGGATTCTTGCTATCACCTGAATAGGTATATAATATATCGGTTTCGGTTGGTACATTCAAGCGAGTTAACCGTCCTGTTTCAGATACTATATAATCATCCTTTCCATCTAAATCTATCCTCAACACCGGATTGTTCTTACAATAAGTATACGGACTCCAACTATAATACTTCTTACTCATCGGATCCACCACATGCCATCTCCCTATCGCCGGATCATAATGTCTTGCTCCATAATCATACCAATCAATCCCGTTCTTTCTATCCAGTTCCTTACCATTATACTTATAAGGCTGAACACCCCTCGAAGCAGTAAACAATCCGCCGAATGGGTAATAATCATTAGTTTCTTCCACATAACCGTCCTTATCTGCTACCACACGGATATTTCCCTGATGATCTTTCAGATAAAAATGAAACTTCTTATCAGGGAAACTTATATACCCCGATTCATTCAGCAACATCTTCAAAGAGCCGTTCTCATAGATCGCATTGCCACAGTAATCTGTTATAGAAGTAACACCGTTTATTACATGAGCTGTACGAAGTTTTCTACCATCCGACCCGTACTCATATTCAATCACGTTACCGTCGACAAAAATTACCTGACTTGGCAAATTTAAAAGATTATATTGAATAACAGCTATTTTTTTGTTTAAATCTTTAGTCAAATTACCGTTTTTATCATACAAATATTCCACTGACTGATTGACGCCATATTTAAATCCCATACCGTTACCATATACAGAGTGGGTAGCGTTGTCTTTTACTGCTTGCAACCGGTTGCAAGCATAAGTGAGATTAAGATTATCAATCAAACCATATTCAGTAGCAGAAGTCTGTCCGTGACGGAGTAAGCCAAGGATATTACCCATTTTATCATAAGCCGTAACCTGTTCATTAAAGCGGTTCGGATTCGTTCTTAAAGTACTTCTTTCTCCATAAATAGCATTTTTCATACGGTTAGCTCCATCATACGTAAAACAAAAAGGAATACCCTAATACAAGTCGTATTCTAGTCAACTCATATTAGGGTAAATACTTTATTAATCAATTTATGTAAAGATAAGATCGATTAAGTTATAATATATATCATCTTTCACTTTTTAGAGAAACACAAGCATTTATAGAAGGTATCGATTCTAAGTAGATAATATCGACACTATCTCCTAAGTGATACAGAGTATCTTCAACTGAAATGGTTGAATCTTTTCTATATAATTTCCCGTTTTTATAAAAAGAATAAGAATAATGAGGAATCCCATATCTTCCACTCCATGGACGAGGACGCATTGTGCCAGATAAAACAGCTTTGCTCTTTTCTCCCCAAATTGGTAATACGATTTCATGCATAATTCCTCTATAAAACCAAAGAGGTGATGAAAATATGAGTAACATGATCAGAATGCCGATACAGCCTTTCTTTTTCTCTATCTTTTCTCTTATAATTCGCTTATTTATATGTTTTCCATGATTCATGTTTTTACTGTTTTTGTTCTTGTTCATACTTCTTTTTATATGTTTTCATACTAATGCCAGTCACATTCTCTGGTGTCTTTTGTATCGCACGGTTAATAGTTTTACTAGCATCGACCAGACTATTTTTAGATGTTGCAATCTTTCGCGCTATCTTCGTTTCAGAAATACCTGGCATTTTTTCCATTATTTTAGTCGCCTTATTTTTACTTAGAATCATTTTATTTCCTGTCTGGTTAAGCTGTTTCCCAAGTCCTGAAACCATATTTTTCACACCCTTACCAACAATATCACTAGTCTTACCAATAATCTTATCTGTGATCACATCCCCAACTGTGTTTTTCACAATATCTGAGGCACGATCGCCATCTTTTATGCCATTTATAGTATTTTTCGCAATAGCAACGCCTGCTTTAACTACTAATGTTTTCCCCAGAAGTTAAACCTCCTTCCACAGCTGAAGCACCTACACTAACCCAATCTATATCATCAAAAGCGCCATTACCTGAAACAAGATTCGCAGCAACTTGAATTCCAAGATCCACACCTCCACCAATAAAAAAGCCAACAACATTATTGATAAACTTCCCTTCCTCATCTCGATGGCAAATTGGATTTCCTCCACAATAACCATAAGGAGTTAAAGGGTAGTATTTATCAATCATCGGGTCCACAGTAGTAAATCTCCCTATCGCCGGATCATAATGTCTTGCTCCATAATCATACCAATCAATCCCGTTCTTTCTATCCAGTTCCTTACCATTATACTTATAAGGCTGAACACCCCTCGAAGCAGTAAACAATCCGCCGAATGGGTAATAATCATTAGTTTCTTCCACATAACCGTCCTTATCTGCTACCACACGGATATTTCCCTGATGATCTTTCAGATAAAAATGAAACTTCTTATCAGGGAAACTTATATACCCCGATTCATTCAGCAACATCTTCAAAGAGCCGTTCTCATAGATCGCATTGCCACAGTAATCTGTTATAGAAGTAACACCGTTTATTACATGAGCTGTACGAAGTTTTCTACCATCCGACCCGTACTCATATTCAATCACGTTACCGTCGACAAAAATTACCTGACTTGGCAAATTTAAAAGATTATATTGAATAACAGCTATTTTTTTGTTTAAATCTTTAGTCAGATTACCGTTTTTATCGTAAGCGTATTCAATTGTTTGATTTGCACCGTCCTTAAATTCCATACCGTTGCCGAATACAGAATGGGTAGCGTTATCTTTTACCGCTTGCAGTTGGTTGCCATCATACGTAAGGTTCAGGTTATCAATCAAACCGTATTCCGAGGATGAAGTCTGACCATAACGGAGCAAACCAAGTATGTTCCCCTTTTTATCGTAGGCGGTTATTTGTTCATTGAATCGGTTAGGATTTACCGACAAGCTGTTCGTTTCTCCATAAATAGCATTCTTCATACGGTTAAGACCGTCGTATGTAAAACGGTAACCGCTTTCATTATTGGACGGACCCGCTTTCCAAAGCACACTGCTGATATTCCCATTGTAACAAGGTGTATTACCTTCCAATTGATCCTGATAATATAAAGTCTGATTAAAAAGACTTCCGCTGATGCTGCGCGTCCAAGAACGGATATTATAGCCGTAATCTGTTTTCAGCTTTGGGTTCCCGTTTCGGCGTTCCGATTTTAATCGACCGACTTCGTCGTAAACGTTATCAACCAAAGTGATTAAAGGGTCATTGTTCAATTGATAAGTGGTACGAAGCAAGCGGTCGGCGTGATCATACGTATGCTTACGGATTTCAGTGATCGTTTCTTCTCCGGGAATCGCGTATACTTGTTTCACTTCCGTTGGTTGACCGGTAAAGCTGTAAGCGATATATGTCTGTTTGGTACCGTTAAGTTCGTTGTTACCTTTCTGCTGGATCATTCGGTAGCGGTCATCATAATACATCACTGAGTAAAGATATCCTGTTACCGATCCTGTTTTAGAAAGCCGTGCTGTCAATGATCCGGTCTGTTGACCTCTACAGCCGCCGTCATAACGTTTACCGTAGGGGTCTGCCGATTCGTATGCGGTAGCTGTTCCGGAAGGGAAATCGTTCTGCCCGATGAAGTCATAGCTATCGAAGTATCTTGCTGTCAATATAACGGGAGTATTTAATGTTATCCCCGAGACTACATATCCTTTTGTAGCATTCGTCGTTTTATCCAGAGTAGCTTTTACGATTATCGTACTGCCTAAAGGGGTCATGCTATAATTCAGCACGTTTTTACAAGTACCTGTCAAAACGATTCTGCCAAATGCATCCGGAATACTGAACAGCCATTCTCCCTTATCACGCTGCATATCGTCTTGAGTGAAGATGGCCCTGTCGGCAGCATCATACACAGTATACACCGGTCCGCATCCGGGTAGTTTTTTATAAATACAGCGATTCTTGCTATCGTACTTATATATATAAGCATACTTCTTAAGAGCAACATTGTCTTCATTCCATGAGCCGCTACTGCCCGTCAGTACATCTGCAGCCAAAGGAGGAAGAACAAAACGCAAGTTTCCGGCATTGTCATACACATAGTAAGTATCCAGCCATTCTGCCCCATTCATCTGACGGGAAAGAATCAATCTCTCTACTTTGTCCTTAAACTCATAGCTGACGTTGCCGTCTTCATCCGTCGTTTTTACTACCCGAAGAGAACCGTTTCTATAATTACCGGAACATGTCAGCGTAGTTTCACTACACCTGTACAAGCGTGCATTCAATGCTACTTCAGTATTTGAATTGGTCAGATAATCAGCGCATACAGCTTTCTCCCCAGTATGCCAATCTTTTCCCGGTCCAAACTGTTGTTTGATTCTGCCTTCTGCAGAACCTTCATATATAGTCTGGCTGTAAGGGTAAGTATCATACCCATAAAGTTCACTACTTCTTGCAGACTGCTGAACTTGAGAAGGATCAACATAGGATCCGCCTGGATTTTCCATGGCTGTAGGCAACCATTGTCTTATCTCACGGTTCATACCGTCATACTCCTGCAAGGTAATCAGGTCATTCAGAGCGGGGGTGAAACCTTTCCTGATTTTCTCTGTCGGCAATCCCAAATGATTGAAATACTGTATTTCCTGCAGTTGCCCACTTTCAGGTAAAGTTTCCAGTGAATCAGTTTTCACCATGGGTCTCAGGGTGATAATATACGGTTGGTCATTGGAACCGCCGGCATACATAACAGGATCAATCGCTATTCCTGAAGTATCATCCTGATTAGATGGAGAGGTTCCGGTCATGCCACTCACCCGATGCTCATGACCTTTCTGCCCGAAACTGACAATGGAGAACAGGCTGAACAATATAAAGCATATATATTTTTTCATATCTTCTTTAGTCTTTAGTTCGTTTTTTGAATCGTGTTTCTATCTCTCATTTCCCCAAATGGTAAATATTTCTCTGTAGCATGACTTTCTTCAAGTCCGGATCCATATAATAACTGTCGGTAAGACGACTGTAACCGTCGTACTCGAAACGGGTCACTACATTGTTCGGATCGGTAATGGCAGTCACTCCCTTCATCGGTTCATACTCATAGGTAGTCACCCGTGCATTGGGAAGACTTACTCGCAGAGAGCTTATTTTATTCTTCATCTCATCCGTTGGTTCCACCCCTCCCGACCATGAATCAAGCACATTAGTGGCTGTAGCGGGGAATCCCATTTTCAGCAAGACCTGCTCACGAGTTGCATTCTCGATCCTTGCAATGGGAAAACGGTTCTGATATCCCCACAGGAAAGTAATCGGTGTGCCGTCTTTGCCTCTTATTTCGGCTACATTATTGTGACCGTCGTAAGCGGTATACACCACTTCATCGCAATAATCGCTCAAACGGTCTGTTTTACTCTGTATCCGTTGCGGGAAGCAAGTACCTTCTTTAAACAGAATACGTCTCTCTTCCGAACTCCCCCCTTCGCAACGCTTATGACAAGACATGACAGCGGGAAATTCATACAGATAATCGTATTCGTCAGATACGGAATTTCCGTCACTGTTCAGTATTTCTATCTTCTTGGGCTCCATCGTATAACTGTAACCGTATGAATAGGTGTCATAAGTATATCGTCTGGTTGTCACCAGACTGTCTTTTCGGTTACCTATCTTCATATACTCCGTGTTTGTTTCCTGGTCCAAGACGTAAAAGAGGTTATTATCCAGAAAGAAGGTCGTCTGCAACTGGCTGTTACCACTGGTCGGTTCATAATAATTGCTAGGAGCATACACTTCTTTACTTGATAAATCGCTGGGATGTTTCATATATTCGTTAATATCAACCTGCAGCTTCCGAACAGGGAGATAAACAAGTACATCCGAGCTGGTACCGATTCTTTTGTAAGAGTAGTCCGTGCGTGATGCAAGTTCGCTCCCTTTAAAACAATTCTTACGTGCAAGAAGACCATTGTATTGACCGCTATTGGTAAAATGCCTCAATAAATCGTCCGAAGGTTCCTGAGGATGATAAGGAGAGTGCCGGAATATTTTCCAAATCTTCTCCTCCGGTTGTGTATAAAGGAAATTTTTAACGATATTGTCATAGCTATTCCACCACAACACTCCTTCAAAGGGATGTGCATTAACGTAGTAGTAATAATCCGTTTTTATGCAGTCCATTTCTTTTCCGCAGACTTCTTCGCTTACAATATTATACATAACAGCACTGCCGTTACTGAAAGTAATGTTCGATTGAGGCATTGAGACATAGGTAGTCATATATTCAAACCATGATGATGTTCCGTAAGCATTCACGTTGTATGCCGACATAGATGAGCAATAATCACGCTGACTCACAATATGTTTAATGGCTCCACCACCCCATATCGGTTCATAATCGGGATCAAAAAGTTTCGTCAATCCGTATCTATAGGTCTTTATAGTCCGCTCATTCGCATGAGGATCATAGGTTTCGATGCTTTTTACACGTACTCCTCCTACGGGATGAAGATAGTCATCATTGCCTTTCGGACGATTATTGTCACGAAATGCCCCACAATTTCCTTCGTACACGAAATTGGTTTGTACCCCTTGCGGATCGATAATGCGGGTTAGTATCCCCGCCTGCGTCCATTCGGCATTGGGTTCACGGTTTACACCTTCATACTCAATAAGAGCCTTTCCTTTATTGAGATTACCCAAAGGCATGTATAGTATCTGTCTGAAACTGGGAACTGTAACTTCATTACCTACCCAATGGTCAGAACCATTACAAAATCCCCAATGATCTACGGCAGTAGTATAAATGGAAGGAACCTGATAAGTGTCCTTATAATGGAAAGCATACACTTTCGTCTCAACATCCGGTGCAGCAATACGGACGGAGTCCAGCTTGGTCAGCGATGTTTTATTATTATAGGGATTGATGAAGAACTCGATAGTACGAATTATATTCCCTTTCAAATCAGTCACTTCCATCTTTTTATACACATCCGAATGAGTAACATTTGTTCCGGTCTCTCTGTATGTGACGGACAAGGTATTATTAAAGAAGTGAACTTTCTCCAGACGCGCCTCACTGGCAATCTCATTGACATAACTGCTTGCGGGAGGATAGTGAACTCCCGCCACCCCTTCTGATACGCTTGTCAGTTTAGTAGACCATGTATCCGAATTAAACACATCCGGCTCTACCCGAAAATGATCACAATGGGAGTTTTGTTGCTTGGTCATGATGACGTAGGGACTCGAACTTTCAATATCGTTGATGATTACCCTGCCATCAAGATTGAAATAGTCACCCGGATGCATCCGGCTACGAGTAGTAGTGTACTCGAAAGTGACTAGCGGATTTGTTTGCCGTGGCGAACGGATGGATGTACACAGCCAGCGTGTAATAAATTTTCCGGCTTTCTCATGTACACCGTCAAATAAGTATTGAATGCCGTTAGCATCTGTGGCATTCATACTGCCGTAGTTAAAATAAACCCTGTCATTGGTTCTCGGAATAGTAGTCAGCGAAACGGTCGGTTCCAAAAAATACCCGCTTCCAGCGCTATGTGGAAGTTTGTAGACAAATTTGTCGGGCTGCGTATCGTGCTTGTTATCTACCCGGTCGGCATAGTATTGCAGGCGTTCCCGTTCGTCATTCGGAGGAGATTGATGGCGGTTCTTGAACCATCCATATTCATCATCATCAGCTGTATCTTTTATTTCACGCATAATAGAGGGTTCAAGATTTAGTGTCCATCCCGTTCCCGCAAATCCGCTTCGTTCTTTTGGCTTTAGTCCCGAAGCGTGATAAGACAAAGTAATAGGAATGGTAACTTCTCCCGCTACGATTTCATACAACGGAATGGTAATGCTGGGAACTCCCGTACAATAATCTACAGGATATGACTGATTTCTCTCCATAGAAGATGCTTCCGGAGAAATAGGCACAATGCGCGTCCAAACTGATTTCGTGCGCTTGCTGTCCATGTATATCCAATAGTGGAAAACAAATTAATAATAGAATAAATAATAAAATTCTAATTTCTTTTCTTTTGCTATGTGTGTATAAACTGTTCATAATCAATGATATTAAGAAAACCCTTTTTGCTACAAATAAATTTCCAATTAACTTATCCCCCCTTGGAGATATAACTATCTTCTACAGGGGGGGCGTTCTACAAGTTCATCGAACTACCGCCCAACGCTCCCAACACTGCGGAAGCAACCGCGATAATCACTTTCAAAATTGTGTCCCATACTTTTCCTTTCATAACTTTAGTCTCCTTTTAATTAATAGTTAGTAGTTTAAATCTCTAAAAAAATACACGCGTGCTTGTCTAAGTCAAATAATCTTTGTTTCTTTGTACCAGTTAACTGTATGACGATGCAAATATACTAACTTGTTTGTGAAAAGCAATTAGTACAGCGTATTATTGTTAGTATATCAAGATCGTTTAACTAACTAAATATATAACCGTTAGCACTAAAATAAGTATGGAAGGTTGGGAAAGAGTACAATACATTATGGAAGCGGAAGGGTATAATAAAAACTCTTTCAGTGTTGCAATTGGAATTAGTAATAATGTGACTATCACTAGAATAATCAACGAAAAGAGAAATCCGTCACGAGCTACGTGTCAGAAAATCATAGATCGTTTTCCACAATATAGTTTCGACTGGTTATTTTCTGGAATAGGGAACATATTGAATGAAGGACAAATAGTTAGTATTAAATCAGGAGAAGAGAGAGTAGAAACAGAAAATAATACTAACATACCATTCATATCTAATGCCAACCGATTAGAAACTACCGGTTTCATGAATGTCCCCTTAGTACATATCCGTGCCCAATGTGGATATCTGAACGGTTATGGGGACGAAGGATATTTAGAGAGTCTGCCAAGTCTACCCGTTATCGTCGACCGCACTTATCATGGGAAATACATGTTATTCGAAGCTGAAGGAGATAGTATGGACGATGGTTCCAAAGATTCTATTTGCGATGGAGATATTGTATTGGCAAGAGAAGTTAACAGAGATTTATGGAGATACAAACTTCATATTAGAGATTGGTATTTTATTATTGTACATCGCACGGAAGGAATAGCAATAAAAAAAATTGTTGACCATGATGTAGAACGTGGAATAATCACCTGTCATTCCCTTAATGATATGTTTCGGGACTATAAAGTACATTTAGGCGAGGTAGCCGAACTGTATAATCTTATTAAAATAGTGGATAGAAGTGCCCGATTGTAAACAAATTACCACTATCACACATTTCTTATTAACATATCATATTTTTACTATACCAAGAAAGGAAGAGAACTATATTCAAAAGAAGTTTTCTTCCTTTATCCCTGTGTAGATACATTGTTTCACTCTATAAATAGTTCGAACTATGAAAGCGATAAATTTATGCCTATTTTGTTTGTTACTGATAGGATGTGCAAACAAGCCTAAACAAGAAAAAGTTCCGCAAACTCTCATAAACAATACGGTTGGAATAAATGATACGCTGGGACTTTCTTTACACCCTGAATTCCCAATTTATTCCACAAAACAAAAACAAGTCACTTTCATATTGCACAACAATAGTGGTACTGATATTGGCTTTGGAGGATATTACAGCTACACTTATGAGGATGAAAAAGGAATATGGAGGGATGTTCCTATGCAGCTTGTTGTATTTGATGAAGAAATTATACTTTGGCAAGGTAATAAATATTATTACAATGCAGAATTATTCAGGCATACTCCCGGTCGTTATCGTTTTTTTCTTACAGTAAGAAGATATAGTAAAGAATATACTTTAATGACTGAATTTCAATTACAAGATAATATGATTGAACTTTTCAAAAGACATCCCTATAGCCAATTAAATGACACTTTATTACCATCAGAAGAAGAAGCCGTTTACCCACCAATCTATAATGTAATCGACCAAATGCCCGAATTTCCCGGTGGTATAGATAAATTGTTACAATTTATCAATGATAATATGAAATATCCAACCAAAGCACAAACGGAAGGAATACAAGGAAGGGTTGCAGTTCAGTTTATTGTAGATGAAAACGGTTACATAATAGAACCTAACATTGTGAGAAGTGTTGAGCCTTCTTTAGATAACGAGGCACTACGTCTCATAAAAATGCTTCCTCAATGGAAACCCGGTACACTAAAAGGGAAAGCGGTAAAGGTGAAATACACAGTTCCTGTAGCTTTTAAACTCAAATAATAGCAATCATGAAACATTTATTACTCGTATCATTAACACTTCTTTGTTCTTGTTATTCCGGCTCTTCCAAGAAAGGGCAAAAAGACAAAAGGGATAGTATTTGTTTGCAAAAAGAACTATATGCTTTACATAAGTATGTGGATAGCATTATTAAAATTGACACCATTTTGCAACAACGCTTTCATTGTTTTGGAGCTGGGCTAACCAAAGATAAAATATCTATTGACTTCCAAGATATACCGGAAGATTCTTTTGAGTTTTTTAAATCTGCATTCAAGAAAGAAATTGTTGACTCTCCATTATTGGAGTTCAATATAATGACAGATATCACAATGAATATTGAAATTATTCCGACAACAGAAGCTAAGCAACCGTCGCAATCAACATCTTTTGTCCTGCGACCTGTTTCGCGTAACATTCCAACTGGGAAAAACCTAAATCCCGATTCGCTTTCCATGCACGCAGAATACGCTCGCTATCCGCTATCAACTACGGAAGTAAAAATAGCAGTCTTCAATCACTCACAACAAAAATATACATGTGGAAACGATTATAGCCTTGCTTTTTATAACAATAGTAACCAACAATGGGAAGCATTACCCACCAGTCCAGCCTTTGAAGATATTGGTTGGGTATTACTTCCTAAATATCCCCCTCATCAGCAAACAATCAAACTATACACTTCCGAAGTCCCTAACCGTCCGGGTAAATATCGTATTTATAAAACATTCTATAGAGATACGAAAGAAGTGACTTATGCAGAATTTGAAATATTTTCAAATCTTAAATAAAACAAAAACACCCAATTTTACATTATCGGGTGTAAAATCGGGTGTATTCTTTATAAACCACTGATAATCAGTATTTATTGCGGAGAGACAGGGATTCGAACCCCGGGTACCTCGCAGTACAACGGTTTTCAAGACCGCCGCAATCGACCACTCTGCCACCTCTCCAAAACTCCTTTATCAGAAGTGCTTTCCGTTGAAAGCGGTGCAAAGGTACGAATCATTTTTAAATCTGCAAACAATCTGACATTTTTTTCGCGAAATAATCGTATTTTTGCAGCATATAATAAGTATAAAGATATGATATATCCTCAAAATTTTGAGCAAAAGATAGGATTCGACCAAATAAGACAGTTACTGAAAGATAAGTGTCTCAGCACTTTAGGCGAAGAGCGGGTTTCAGACATGAGCTTTTCCGAACAATACGAAGAAGTGGAAGAGAGATTGAATCAGGTAACCGAGTTTGTGCGTATCATTCAGGAAGAAGACGGGTTTCCGGATCAGTTTTTCTTCGATGTCCGTCCGTCATTGAAACGAGTGCGGATAGAAGGTATGTATTTGGACGAACAAGAACTATTTGACCTACGCCGTTCATTAGAAACCATTCGTGATATTGTACGCTTCCTTCACCGGAATGAAGAAGAGGAAGAAAACAATGTCCCCTATCCCAGCCTGAAACGACTGGCGGGAGACATTGCCGTATTCCCCCAATTGATCGGTAAGATAGACAGTATTCTCAATAAATACGGAAAAATTAAAGATAATGCTTCCAGCGAGTTGGCACGTATCCGTCGGGAGCTGTCCAGTACAATGGGAAGTATCTCACGTTCACTAAACAGTATCCTGCGCAATGCACAATCTGAAGGCTATGTAGACAAAGACGTAGCTCCGACTATGCGTGACGGACGTCTGGTAATTCCTGTCGCTCCGGGACTTAAACGAAAAATAAAAGGAATCGTACACGATGAATCGGCAAGTGGGAAGACCGTATTCATCGAACCGGCAGAGGTCGTAGAGGCCAACAACCGTATTCGCGAACTCGAAGGTGACGAACGTCGGGAAATCATTCGTATCCTTACAGAGTTTTCCAATATCCTGCGCCCATCTATTCCGGATATCCTCCAGTCGTATGAGTTTCTGGCAGAGATCGACTTTATCCGCGCAAAAAGCTATTTTGCCATACAGACCAACAGCCTGAAACCGGCAGTAGAAAAAGAACAACTATTGGATTGGACAATGGCCGTACATCCATTGCTGCAACTCTCATTAGCCAAACATGGAAAGAAGGTAGTCCCCTTGGATATAGAACTTAACCAGAAGCAACGCATCCTTATTATTTCCGGTCCGAATGCCGGAGGTAAATCAGTCTGCCTGAAAACTGTCGGATTGCTACAATATATGCTGCAATGCGGTATGCTGATACCTTTGCACGAACGTAGCCATGCCGGTATGTTCAGCAGCATCTTTATCGACATCGGTGACGAGCAGTCCATTGAAGACGACCTGAGTACTTATTCTTCCCATCTGACCAACATGAAAATCATGATGAAGAACTGCAACGAACGCAGCCTCATCCTGATTGACGAGTTCGGAGGAGGTACAGAACCGCAAATTGGAGGTGCTATCGCTGAAGCCGTATTGAAACGCTTCAATCAGAAAGGAACGTTCGGAGTGATAACGACTCACTATCAAAATCTGAAACATTTCGCAGAAGATCATGAAGGAGTGGTCAACGGCGCTATGCTTTACGACCGTCATTTGATGCAGGCACTTTTCCAACTACAGATCGGAAATCCGGGCAGTTCATTTGCCGTAGAGATTGCCCGAAAAATAGGATTGCCGGAAGATGTTATCGCAGATGCTTCGGATATTGTAGGAAGCGAGTACATCAATGCCGACAAATACCTTCAGGATATTGTACGTGACAAACGCTACTGGGAAGGAAAACGACAAACCATCCGCCAGAGGGAAAAACACATGGAAGATACCATTGCACGTTACCAGGCAGAAATGGATGAACTACAGAAGTCACGGAAAGAGATTATCAAGCAGGCAAAAGAAGAAGCAGAACGAATGTTACAGGAATCGAATGCCCGTATTGAAAATACAATTCGTACCATTAAAGAAGCTCAGGCAGAAAAAGAAAAGACCCGTCAGGTACGTCAGGAACTAAACGATTTCCGCACTTCACTGGAAACGATGACTTCCAAAGAACAGGAAGAGAAGATTGCCCGCAAAATGGAGAAGCTGAAAGAGAAACAAGAGCGGAAGAAGAACAGGAAAAACGAACCGAAAGCTACTGCATCACAGACACCCGCCGTTCCTAAAGTCATGCCTCTCACTGTCGGTGAGAATGTAAAAATCAAGGGACAGACAAGTGTCGGACAAATAATGGAAATCAGTGGTAAAAATGCAACCGTTGCTTTCGGAAGCATTAAAACCACAGTGAAACTGGAACGTCTGGAACGAAGTAATGCTGCCCCGAAAACGGAAAGTATTGCCAAAAGCACGTTTGTCAGCAGCCAGACACACGATCAGATGTACGAAAAGAAACTCAACTTTAAACAAGACATCGATGTGCGGGGAATGCGTGGTGACGAAGCGCTTCAAGCCATCACTTATTTCGTAGACGATGCTATCCTGGTCGGCATGGACCGTGTACGCATCCTTCACGGAACAGGAACCGGAATACTCCGTACACTCATCCGCCAATACCTGTCCACCGTACCAGGTGTCAGGCATTATGCAGATGAACATGTCCAGTTCGGAGGTGCCGGAATTACGGTAGTCGATTTTGACTAATCTGTAAACAAAACGATCGAAGAACTTGTTCTCTTTTAGAAAACCACTACCTTTGTTACAGTGGTTTTCTAAAACGAGAATAAAGCATGAAAAATAATCTGTTAAGCGAAAAGCTTATTTATACCGGGGACAGTCTGACCCCTACCCACCTACATCTCTGTACATACAATGCAACCGAGATACAGGAAAACTCCGGTGTCAGTTTTCAAAGCGTCAAAGAAACGCTGGATAACGAACGAATCAACTGGTTGCAGGTACATGGACTGAAAGACACGGAAACCATCCGCGAAATTTGCAGCCATTTTGAGATAGACTTCCTCGTTTTACAAGATATATTAAATGCCGACCATCCCACCAAAATAGAAGAACATGACAAATATATTGTCCTGATCCTGAAAATATTCCATCCCAATGAGCATAAAGAGGATGATGACCTCGACGGATTGCTCCAACAGCAAGTCTGTATCATCCTGGGAAACAATTACGTACTCACTTTTCTCGAAAAGGAAACCGATTTCTTTGATGAAATCAACTCCGCCCTGAGAAATGATGTGCTGAAAATCCGTAGCCGCCAGACGGATTATCTGCTCAGTGTACTGCTGAACAGTATAATGGCAAACTACATCTCAACCATATCTTCCATCGATGACGCACTCGAAGACCTGGAAGAAGAACTACTTATGATCACAAACGAAAACGACATAGGCATCCAGATTCAGGGCTTGCGCCGCCAATATATGCTGATGAAAAAAGCCATTCTTCCGCTTAAAGAACAATATGTAAAATTGCTGCGGGCAGAAAATCTCCTTATACATAAAGTGAACCGTGCATTCTACAATGACGTAAACGACCATTTACAGTTTGTATTACAAACGATCGAGATCTGCCGGGAAACATTATCTTCATTAGTCGATCTGTATATCTCAAACAATGACTTACGAATGAACGATATCATGAAACGGCTAACCATTGTATCCACCATTTTTATCCCGCTTACGTTTCTGGTCGGTGTATGGGGAATGAACTACAAATGGATGCCTGAACTGGACTGGCGATACGGATATTTATTTGCCTGGATTATCATGGCGATTATCGGTATTATTGTATATTTGTACTTCAGAAAAAAGAAATGGTATTAATTAAAGCACACCCAACCATGAAATCTATTAAAGAGTTATACAGAATTGGCACAGGTCCTTCCAGCAGTCATACAATGGGGCCCCGTAAAGCAGCGGAAATGTTTGTTGAACGTCATCCGGATGCCGCTTCTTTCAAAGTAACCCTCTACGGAAGTTTGGCAGCCACAGGCAAAGGACACATGACGGATGTGGCCATCATAGATACCTTACAACCTGCCGCTCCGGTAGAAATTGTATGGCAACCCAAAGTTTTCCTTCCTTTCCATCCGAACGGAATGACATTTGCCGCTTTAGATGCAAACAACAAGATATTGGAAAACTGGACAGTTTACAGTATCGGCGGCGGAGCTTTGGCAGAGAACAATGACAACCCGACCATAGAAAGCCCGGAAGTATATGGCATGAACAATATGACCGAAATTCTGCAATGGTGTGAACGTACCGGAAAAAGCTATTGGGAATATGTCAAGGAATGCGAGAATGAAGATATATGGGACTATCTGGCGGAGGTATGGGATACGATGAAAGATGCCATCCACCGCGGACTGGAAGCGGAAGGTGTATTACCCGGACCGCTGAACTTGCGCAGAAAAGCTTCTACCTATTATATACGTGCTACCGGATACAAACAATCCTTACAATCCAGGGGACTCGTCTTCTCGTACGCATTGGCAGTCAGTGAGGAAAATGCTTCCGGTGGCAAGATAGTAACCGCTCCTACCTGCGGCTCCTGCGGTGTAATGCCGGCAGTGCTTTATCATCTGCAAAAAAGCCGTGACTTCAGTGATATGCGCATTCTGCGTGCCTTGGCTACAGCGGGGTTAATTGGGAACATTGTCAAATTCAATGCATCCATCTCCGGTGCGGAAGTAGGTTGCCAGGGAGAAGTAGGCGTAGCCTGCGCAATGGCATCGGCAGCAGCCAATCAATTATTCGGAGGAAGTCCGGCACAAATTGAATATGCCGCGGAAATGGGACTGGAACATCATTTGGGAATGACTTGTGACCCTGTATGCGGTCTCGTTCAAATCCCTTGTATCGAACGGAATGCTTATGCAGCCGCCCGTGCACTGGATGCCAATCTTTATTCAGCTTTTACAGACGGCATGCACCGTGTTTCCTTTGACAAAGTGGTACAGGTAATGAAACAAACCGGACACGATCTGCCATCACTTTATAAAGAAACGAGCGAAGGAGGACTGGCCAAAGATTATCAGCAAATGTAAACGTATTATAGTGACGCTATCCTCATGGGATGGCGTCACTATCCTCTTGTCATAGTGACGCTATCCCGAGATGATACCGTCACTATAATTTCATACTGATAATCAATACGATACAGATTCATTTCATCCCATAGGCGGCCAATTCGTATCGTCACCGTCAGTGATATCCCTTTCATGCAACAATCCACCTTCCTGTGAGAAGTACAATGCAAATTTCAAATTTCCCTGTTTCACCTGAATCACAGACTCAGTCGAATGCTGCGGATACGTCAGTACAAACACATCTGTCACTACCCACGAACTGTAATTGGAATTACGAAAGCCGGTATATACAGCAGGTACTAACTGATCGATACTATCCAGTTCGTTTTCCGTCATTACCCAGTTGGCATTCGCATCGAACCAAACATCCAGCTCGTCACCAGTCACCCAGCAGTCAGCTACATAATAATTCCCTTTCATCTCCCACTCCACATTCTGGGCATTCGGATATAGTTGCTTCAATGCCTCAATAATGTTGGCAGGCGGATTGTACGTTTCATCATCATTGTCATCGCATGCGCTGAAAGAAAGGACAGCCAACATAAAAACGACTGCCCATGCGCCAAACTTAAACTTTAACATAATTAATTCTTAGGATTTAGGTTATATCATACATTCACTTAATCATCCGCTTTCAGGAATTTTCCTTTCTTATCAAATTTGAAAGAAACACCGGTACTTAGTTCCACCTCATACCCTTTCCGGTCGCGCTCCACTTTCGTCACAGGTTCTGTGAAGTTATGCTCCTTCAGATAGCTGGCAGCGAATGAAGGAACGACGCTTGCCGGAACAGCCTGTCCTTTCTTTGTGCTTACTTCCTCCCAGTTACCTTTACTATCAAAATCTATTTCCGTACCGTCCATCAATAACACTTCATATTTTGTAGACTCCATCATATCTTTATCAATCTTGATATGAGCCACCTGAGGTTTGGTAAAATGACGGTTGATAAAGTTGCGTGCCGGAAGCGGCAGTTGATTCATGTCTTTTGTAATCACATCGCCGGCAAATGAGAACTGTATAGCTACAATAGCCATCACAAGCAAAGATAAAATTTTCTTCATAATCGTTATTCTTTATCGTTAATACTATATCTAATAAGTTTTATACTGCAAATAACGATACAGATTTAGGAAAGATTTGGGAATAATCAAAGATCACATTCTTTTTTGTGTTCTTTAACTTTCAGCCCGGAATCTGCTCCACAAAAAAATCCGGATGCCCACATGGAAACATCCGGATTGCTCTCTTCACCTTAACTTATAACCTTAACTATTTACCTATTTATCTTTCTGAATATCCTGCCAGATTATAACATACGGGAACGGTACTATCACCTACACGGTAAATTCCGAACTTAAAGTAATAGCCATCTTCGTCGTTACGTCCAATCAAAATCTTCTCATTATCCACAATGTGTTTGCTCACTTTCATCCCCTTCTCCTGATAATCCATCTGTACATCCAGCATGCCCGGCTTCACAATCGTTTCAGCTTCTTTACCATATACCGTCCAGTCGATATGAACACGGAAAGTAATCCAGCAATCTTTCGGAAAATCGGCAAAAGGCAATTTATAGGCAATGGTTGATGCCTTATACTCAGAAGTTACAGGTTTCATAACGGGGGTCTTCCCCGGGTTTGCATTGCAACGGTCATCTTTGTCTGTCAGCCATTTACGGTCGGAGTTCGCTTTGATATAAAACATGCCTCCTGAAAATCCGAATGCCAATGGCGGATATCCTCCTTGTTCTACCAACCATCCGTTGGGCTTTCCTGCTTTATATACAGGATTTCCATTTTTATCTTTTACCGGATTACCCTGTTTATCCAGTTTGGCTACTTTTTCGTGTCCTGCATTCTTCTTGAAGAAAGTCGTTTTTTCCAATTCTACAAATTCATCAATAGTCAGTTTCTTCACTTCCCCCTGGGGAGTTTGAACCAAGGTACGGTCAGGCATTCCATGCCATTGGGCAAAGATGGTAGATACATTACTGTCCAGAGAAGAAGGAATATAAACCGAAAACTCATAGTCACGGGAACTTCCTTGCGGACAAGCCCCCTTTCCGTGGTGATAAACTGTTTTTGTAATCTGCGCTTTCTGATAAACATCAGCCGGCAATCCCTTGAAATCGTCAGAAGTTGCATAGCAGTATGAAAATTCGGCACGTCCCTTCGTTTCGCCTTTCGCATACCCTTCCAGTGTGTTGTCTTCGGTCTTCAACTCAAAACGGTAGGAAGGTTTTCCATCAAACAAGTGAGTATAATCACGTTGAATGGCATGAGGTTTATTCGTTCCGACAGCTACCCAACAACCATCAATAATCTGATTGGCACGTGCAGAATCAGCCTGTACGTTGACCCGTTCGGTGAGTGGCACCAGTGTTTGCGTATTTTTAGTTTGAGCAGTCAACATTACGCAGCCTGCCGCCATCATATAAATAACCAAAATGTTTTTCTTCATTCTATCCGGTATTAAGTTTATCGACGGTGCAAAAATACAAAAGGCAACCCTTACGGCTGCCTTTCGTTTGTCTCAAATGCTTTCACATTTGTGCAATTCTTCTGTCAGAAATGTCTTATACTCCTATCTACAGGCTTAATCAGCCGTTTCTTCCGGATAATCCTCTTCAAGCATATCCACTTTCTTGATGCTCATTTTTCCATCGGCTGAAACTGTAATGGAGAGCGGGACATACAAGTCTGTCTGCGGATAGCAGACACTGGCCGCGTAAACGATTCCTTCCGGCGTGGTCTTATCATATACAATTCCTTCGAGTACGGACTTTGAAAGGAAGTTCGCATCGACTACGGATGAAAAATCATTCTTAGTAAATGTTTTATTAAGTACGTTCTCGCCTCCACGGGTGATACGCAACACTATCTTATTGTCTACATAGGTATCCCCCATTTCATTGGAGACGTGAGGCAGACTCTCGTCGGGAGTACGCGAAACCAGCGAGTGATAATCTTTCCCCTTAAATTTAATATCAGTTTCAGCTTTCGAACTTTGCATACGCTGCAATCCATGAGCGTCTACACTGTCTTGCGTTGCCAACACTGATTCTTTATTTGAACTTCCGTTCTTACCGCCACAGGCAACTACTGTCAGAGCCAATGGTAACAAAAGCAGATAAATTAGCTTTTTCATTCCGAACTATTCTGTTTAATAAATATAGAGCAAAGGAACAAAAAGACGGGGAGATTTACAAGTGTAACCGACATTTTTCCTACATTTGCAATCAAGAGTGCTAATATTAACACAACAATTAGAGATTTAATGCCTTGCAAACCTGACATCATGTATCAACGAATCATAGTCATTCTTTTTCTCCTTTGTGCATGTTGCATTCAAAGCAGCACCGCCTATGGACAAAAAGTAAATTACCAGCAATTCGACAATATTTATCTCGGTGCTGAAGCATCAGTGGTCAGTTGTTTCCTTCAAGACAGCGAAGGACTGATATGGATAGGTTCCAACAAGGGATTATTCAGTTATGACGGTTATTCCACACAGCAGCATTTCACTTACGGAGAAATCAATAACACCCGTATCTATTGCGGTGTCATTATAGATAACACCTATTTATATATGGGTACGGACAACGGAATCCTAATCTACAATTACCGGACTGACCGCTACGAACAACCGGCAACAGACTTTCCGACAGATGTACGCACAATGGCACTTCAAGGAGACACCCTGTGGATAGGCGCATTAAATGGCTTATACACCTATCAGCTGCAAAACCGGAAGCTAAGTCCTCTCGACACAAAGCGCAACGGACTACCCCATAATACCATCTACTCCATTATCCGCACCGGAGACAATCAGATTTATGTGGGAACCTACAACGGGCTGTGCCGCTATATTGCCTCAAACGGGAAATTCGAAAAGATTCCCCTTCCCGTCAATAGCAGCCAAAGCAACCTGTTCGTCAATTCCTTGCTGGAAGATACGGGCCGCCAATGTATCTGGATAGGTACGGAAGGTTACCTTTTCCAGTATTTTCCATCAACCGGACAGATGAAGCAGACAGAAGCCTTCCATAACAACTCGATCAAATCACTGGCTCTGGATGGAAATGGAGATCTGCTGGCAGGTACGGACAACGGCCTGTACGTCTATCACAATGATGTCACTCCTCTACAGCACATCATTCACGATTCCCGCAATATCCAGTCGTTGACGAATAACATCATCTGGAATATCTTTGCCGATCAGGAACATAACATCTGGCTGGGTACCGACTACGGCATTTCCCTTTCACGCTACAACAGCGCCCTGCAATTTATTCCGATCTCACAAATTACAGGTACGGGAGACGGAAATCAGTTCTACTCCCTGTTCCGCGACTCAAAAGGTTTCTACTGGTTTGGAGGTACCAACGGATTAATCCGCTTCACCGATCCTGCCGGAGACAAGCATAACGCTATCTGGTACAGAATGGGTGACAAGACTTATCCGTTATCACACAACCGTATCCGGCATATTTATGAAGATAAGGAACAGCAGCTATGGATAGCTACCGACGGAAGCATCAACCGTTACGATTATGCAACCCGCCAATTCGTGCACTATAACATTGTAGACAGTACAGGAACATATAACACCAACTGGACTTATTATATGTTCGAAGACAATGCCGGACATCTGTGGATTTCAACCTGTCTGGGAGGAATCTTTGTAGTAGACAAGCACAGGCTGATGCAGTCTGCCTCCGGACAATATGTAGCCGAACAGAATTACTCCGTCCACAACGGACTGTCCGGCATGTTTATCAACCAGATTATTCCCGATAATGAAGGCAATGTATGGGTGTTGCTCTACAATAATAAAGGGATAGACAAAATTAATCCCCGCACACGGGAAGTGACGAAATTATTTGCTGACGAATTAAACGGAGAGAAAAGCCCCAACTACCTGTTATGTGATGAGGACGGCATGCTCTGGGTAGGGTTCCATGGCGGTGTCATGCGTATCAATCCCAAAGACGAGAGCCAGCAAAGTATCTCTTTCGGAAGTTTCAGCAACAACGAGATTCTGTCCATGACTTCCGTAAAGAATCACATCTGGGTGTCCACTACCAACGGACTTTGGATAATCGACCGGAAAACAATGGATGCCCGGCTGCAGAATATGACAGACAAGCGCTTCACAAGCCTGCTATTCGATCCGAAAGAGAATTGCATTTATCTGGGAGGAGCTGACGGCTTCGGTATCTCACACCCCGATATACAAACCATACACCAATCGGAACGCCCGATCCTGTTGACTGCCTTATACATTAACAATCAACTGGTATCACCACGCACCAGAGAGGACGTGCCCAATATCCGATATACCAACTCGATCGAATTAAAATATAATCAGAATAACCTGTCATTCGAATTATCCGATCTTCCTTATTCACTGGATGAGAAAAACAAGTTCGTTTATCGTCTGGAAGGAATGGACAAAGAATGGAACTTCCTGAAATCCAATATCAACCGCATTACATACAGTAATCTGAGCTACGGAAATTATCAGCTTATTATCAGCAAACTGGGAAAAGACGGTCAGCCGTCCGACCAGCCTTATATTCTGAATATCCGGATTCTTCCGCCGTGGTACTATACAATATGGGCAAAAGCCATCTATGTTTTACTGCTGCTTAGCCTGATTGCATGGACAATCAACTTCTTCCGGGTAAAAAACCGCCTGAAAGCAGAACGCAGGGAAAAAGAGAAGATTCTGGAGCAGTCCCGCCAGAAAATGGCCTTCTTCACCAACCTGTCCAATGAATTAAAGACGCCTCTCAGCAGGATTATTGCTCCCATCAGCCAATTACTTCCGGCTACAGAGGAAGCGCATGAGAAGCAAACACTGGAAGAGGTTCAGCGCAACGCCATGAAAATAAACTCGCTGATTCATCAGGTACTCAACTTCAACCGGATTGAAGACAATAAAGATTCATTGCTTATCCTGTCGCGCATCGAACTGGTATCGTTCAGCCGCAGTCTATTCTCTGTATATGAAGAAGACAAACGGTTCACTTTCCATTTCGAAGCAAACAAAGCAAAGATTTATGCCGATATGGATGCGATCAAACTAGGAGTGATACTGGATAATCTATTGTCGAATGCCGTCAAGTTTACCTCCGAGGGTGGAAATATCCGTTTATCCCTTTTCTATCGGCAAGAAAGCGGTCTGCTGGAAATTTGCGTATCCGACACAGGAGCAGGTATCCCGCAACAGGATATTCCTTATATCTTCCAACGTTTCTTCCAGTCACCTCATAGCGGCAGCAAAGAAGGTACCGGTATCGGGCTTTACCTGGTAAAGACTTACACAGAACTGCATGGTGGCTCTATCAACGGAGTCACTTCCGAAAAAGGAAAGGGAACTTCCATCGGACTGAGTATTCCGGTCGCCGCAGTAGAAGAGGATGAAATACCGGCCGCACAGTCTAAAAAGCAGTTAGAGTCTCTTCCCGTACTTAAACCGATCGAAGCCGAGTCACAGGATGAGAAATTCCTTTCGAACATCATCCGTCTGATCGAAGATCACCTCTCCGATGCAGACCTGAACGTAAATGCACTTTGCGAACTGTCGGGAATCAGCAACAAGCAGATTTACCGGAAGATCAAACAACTGACCGGAATGTCTCCGGTGGAATATATCAAATCTATCCGAATGAAGAAGGCTGCCATGTTACTGCAACAAAAGAAATTCACCGTTGCCGAAGTGATGTATATGGTAGGCTTTTCCAATCACTCTTATTTCTCCAAATGTTTTCAGGCTGAGTTCGGAAAAACGCCGCGCCAATACCTGAATGATGAGTTGTAGGGGCATTTCAGGGCATTTCGTCCTATTTTTATCCTTATATGTCCAATCTGTGCTTTTATTAAAATGACAGATAATCTATCTTTGCCGCTATCAACAAACCAGTAAATTTGATAGCATGAAAAGACAGTTTATTCTTACCTGCATTTGCCTGTTATTCACCTTTGTCGGCACACAAGGGAAAACGACTTCCATACCTACTATATATATAGATGGAAACGGAGTGATGCGTTGGAGCGACACTCATCGGGAAGCTTCCTTCTTCGGTGCAAATTATACTACCCCTTTCGCTCATGCTTACCGTGCTCTCGGATACTTGGGAGTAGACCGTAAGGCAGCTATAGATAAAGATGTGTACCATCTTTCCCGACTGGGATTCAATGCCTATCGTATTCACTTATGGGATGTGGAACTGACAGACGGAGAAGGAAATCTTTCAGAAAACGATCATCTGGACCTGATGGACTACCTGATTGCCAAACTGAAAGAACGGAATATCCATATCGTGATTACCGCACAAACAAACTTCGGGAACGGATATCCCGAACGGAACGAGCCGACAGGCGGCTTTTCTTATAAGTACGACAAATGCAGCATGCACTCCGAACCGGAAGCTATTGCCGCACAAGAAAGATATCTCTATAGTTTGGTGAGACACACCAATCCCTACACCGGACTGGCTTACAAGGACGACCCGTCTATTGTAGGATTTGAAATAAATAACGAACCTTGCCATTCCGGCACAAAGGAAGAAGTAAAAGCCTACATCAACCGAATGCTGAAAGCCATACGCAAAGCCGGCAACCGGAAGCCTGTATTCTACAATGTAAGCCATAACGAATGGACAGTAGAGGCATACTATGACACCGATATCAAAGGAACGACTTACCAATGGTATCCCATCGGTCTAGTATCCGGACAAACACAACAAGGGAACTTCCTTCCCTATGTAGACCGCTACGATATTTCATTTGCCGATAAAGTAAAAGGCTTCGATAAGAAAGCCCGAATGATTTACGAATTTGATCCGGCGGATATCATGTACTCTTATATGTATCCGGCTATGGTCCGCACTTTCCGCACAGCCGGCTTTCAATGGATTACCCAGTTCGCGTATGACCCAATGGACATTGCCTACGCGAATACCGAATATCAGACACATTTTCTGAATCTCGCCTATACCCCGCACAAGGCAATCAGCATGAAAATAGCTTCCGAGGCAGCACAAAGCCTGAAGAGAGGCGCATCTTACGGAAGTTATCCACAAGATACGTTGTTCGGTGAAGGTTTCCGGGTAAGCTATACAGAAGACCTCAGCGAACTGAACAACGGAAACAAATTCTATTACTCCAATACCACCCGTACGCAACCCAAAGATGCCTCACAACTGGTATCCATCGCAGGGTGTGGAAGTTCTCCTGTTGTGCGCTACGAAGGTACAGGCGCTTATTTCATAGACCGTCTGGAAGACGGAGTATGGAGACTGGAAGTGATGCCTGATGCAATCATCGTCAATGATCCGTTCGCCAAACCTTCGCTGGAGAAAGAAGTAGTGACCATCGCTTACGGTGCCTGGGACATGGCCTTGCAACTTCCGAACCTGGGAAATGCATTCACCCTTTCCGCCATTCAATCACCGGCCAATTCAACACTTGCTTCCTCCGCCCACAGAGAGAACAGCAGAAAAGAGGAAGTGAAAGACGGAGTGATTCACTCCCTCCGTCCGGGCGTTTACCTGCTGCAACGCAAGCATTGTGTGCCGAAGCAAAACTGGACAGCCGATTCGCAATGGAATACGATCAGACTGGGCGAATACGCGGCTCCCGCACCACGGGCAACGAGTTACCGGGTTATGCATACACCTGCCACCACTGTGGAAGCCAACAAACCATTGAAGATCACAGCACAGATAACAGGTCCGGAATTTCCCGACTCCGTCATCATTTACACCGACAAGATCTCTTTCTGGAACGACCACAATCCGTCCGTCAAGATGCAGCGCACAAACGGCTATACATATCAGGCAACGATACCCGCCGAAGAGATAAAAGAAGGTTATTTCAGGTATAACATCATCGTCTGCCGGGGCGACAGTACCCGTACTTATCCTGCAGGGAGTTCCGCTACAGGAAGTTCTTCCGGTACAAACGGAAATCCGCTGGACTGGGACTACACCCTCAGCCAATACTGGACTACCCGTGTAGTCGCCCCAGGTAGTGCGATACAGTTACTGACTGTAACAGATACCCATAGCCGGATAGAAGCCTATACACTCCCCGAATGGAACGAGCTTCACCGGAGTTTAACCGATTCATCTCCGACAGAAAAACCATTGCTCCGGTTCACCTTTACATCGAAAGGAGAGAATCCGCAATACTTCCTTCGCACATTTGTCAAAGATAAGATAGACGGAAGAAAAGGCAAAATAAAAGATTGTACCGTCCTCTGTATCCGGGTTAACCGGGCGAAGGCTCTTCCGGAAGGAATCAGTGCCGGTTTCGTTACATCGGACGGATACACGTACAAAAGCCCTTGTCCTTCTCCCTCACCGGAAGGAATCATACGAATCCCTTTGAACCGGTTGCGTCAGACAGACACGGCATTGCTTCCGGTAGCTTATCCCGTCTTCCTGAAACAGTACTTCCAGCCGGAAACGGAAATACCCTTCCAGGCGGAGAAAATAGAAAAGCTGGAAATATCAATGCCGGGCAATGCCAGACCGGTAACAGAGATCGAGCTTGGAGAGATCTGGCTGGAATGATACTATTAACCGATATTTCAATAAAATAAATCTATTATCAATTACACAATAATTATGAACAGTAACATCTTAAATCTACGCCATCTGACTGTACTATTCATCTTATGTACAGCCTTTCTTGGAGGCGCAATTCCTGCCTTTGCCCAACAGGGAGGCAAGAAAATGACCGGACAAGTGATCGATGAGAACAAAGAACCGATGATCGGAGTGAGCATTCTCATTGTAGGAACATCAACGGGTACAGTGACCGACTTTGACGGAAACTACACTCTGAATGTACCGAAAGACAGTAAGGAACTACAATTCTCTTACGTAGGATACGAAACTAAAGTGATAGCTATCCCCGCAAACGGCAACGTACTGAATGTACAAATGAAAAGCGACTCACAAGTACTGAGTGATGTAGTAGTCATCGGATACGGAACGCAACGCAAAAGTGACCTGACCGGTTCGGTGACGAATGTCAGCAGCAAAGACTTCAACATGGGACTGGTAAGTTCTCCCGAACAACTGATTAACGGAAAAATCTCCGGTGTACAAATCATGTCCAACAGTGGTTCACCTACTTCCGGAAGTACGATCCGTGTACGTGGAGGAGCTTCACTGAATGCAAGTAACGATCCGCTGATCGTATTGGACGGTGTGCCTCTGGAACAAGGAGGTATCAGCGGTAATGACGGCAATTTCCTGAGCCTCATCAACCCGAATGATATTGAAAGCATGACGATTCTGAAAGATGCCTCTTCAACCGCGATCTACGGTTCGCGTGCATCCAACGGTGTCATCCTTATCACTACCAAGAAAGGAAGTTCGGACAAAATGAAAATCACATTCAGCACTACCAACTCTATTCAGACCCGTACAAAGTTAGCGGACATGTTGAGTTACGACCAGTTCGTGAATACCATCCGGACACAAGGAACGGCTGCCCAACAAGCCTTGTTGGGGACAGCCCGCACCGACTGGAACGATGAAATATACCAGAATGCCTTCGGAACGGACAACAACCTGAGCATTACCGGAAAGATTGCTCCGAACTGGCCCATCCGCGTATCGGTAGGTTACTACAACCAAAGCGGTCTGCTCCGTACGGACAATGCCGAACGATACACCGGAAGTGTTACGCTCAACCCTTCTTTCTTTAAAGACCATCTGAAGTTGAATATCAATGCGAAAGGTTCCATCAATAACAACACGTTCGGTAATACGGAAGCCATCTGGGCAGCTTCTACCATCAATCCGACCATTCCGGTTTATTCCGGCCTGGACACTTTCGGAGGATATACAGAGGCGGTAGACAATACCGGTGCACCGGTAAACGGAGCAGTAATGAACCCGGTAGGTCTCATCCAAATGAACGACTCGCATAGTAATGTCAGACGCTTCATCGGAAATATCGATGCGGATTACCGTGTCCACTTCTTCCCCGATCTGAAACTGCATGCTACGATAGGTTATGATTACGCACAAGGTAAAGGGAGTGTATATGTTCCGGCAGAAGCTGCACAAAACTACACCACTTCCGGCCTGGATTACAGCTACGGTCCGCAAAAGAAAGAAAACCGTCTGCTGACTTTATACGCCAACTACAATAAACTGGTAGAACCGATCAAGAGTAGTTTTGACGTGACAGCCGGTTATGACTATCAGTACTGGAAAGCAACCAACCCTCTTTACAGTGAAATGAATACGCTCGGAGAAGTGCTGAAAACTTCGAAAGCAACCGATGAACGCCATGTACTACTCTCCTACTACGGTCGTCTGAACTACTCGTTCGACTCACGCTATATGCTGACTACCACCGTACGCCGGGACGCTACTTCCCGTTTTGCCAAGAATGTGCGCTGGGGTACTTTCCCTTCGGTAGCACTGGGATGGAGAGTGACGGAAGAGTCTTTCCTTAAAAACAACAAAGTACTCAGCAACCTGAAAGTTCGTGCCAGCTACGGTGTGACCGGTCAGCAAGACGGTATCGGCAACTATAACTATCTGCCCATCTATACTATCAGCCAGAATGGTGCCGAATCTATCATGGGTAATGATTACATTTATACTTACCGTCCCAAATCGTATGTTTCCGACTTGAAATGGGAAACGACTACTTCATGGAATGCCGGTTTCGACTTCGGTTTCCTGAAAGACCGTATTACCGGTAGTTTCGACTACTACACCCGCAAAACGGAAGATCTGATTGCAACCGTCCCCGCTGCAGCCGGAACGACTTTCGACCGTAACATCACGACTAACGTAGGAAATGTAGACAGCCAGGGTATTGAGTTCAGCCTGAACGCAACACCGATACAAACCAACGACTGGAACTGGGATCTCAGTTTCAATATGACCTGGCAGAAGATGAAGGTGAAAAACCTGTCGCTGGCTGCCGGAGCTGCTGCTACCAACACTTCCGTAGGTCCGTATATCGACAGCTATCAGGTACAGACATTAAGTGAAGGATATGCTCCTTACATGTTCTACGTTTACCACCAACTGTATGATGAGAAAACCGGTAAACCGGTAGAAGGTGCCTATGTAGACCTGAACGGTGACGGAGAAATCAATACCGAAGACCTGTATCGCTACCACTCTCCTGCTCCTGACTATATTCTTGGCTTCAGCACCTCACTACGCTGGAAGAAATGGACATTGAGCACCAGCCTGCGTGCCAACATCGGCAACTATGTATACAATGCAATGGCGATGAACACCGGAGCCTGGGAAACGGTAAGCTACAACTCTTATCAGTTGAACAACCTGTCGACGAGCTATCTGAAGACCGGTTTCCAGTCCCGCCAATACTTGTCGGACTACTATGTAGAGAATGCTTCGTTCCTGAAAATGGACAACCTCTCACTGAACTATAATTTCGGTGAAATCTGCAAAGGATGCAGCCTGAATGTCAGTGCTATGGTACAAAATGTATTCTGCATCACCAAATACAGCGGTGTAGACCCGGAAGTACCCAACGGCGTAGACAACTCTTTCTACCCGCGTCCACGTACCTTCTCACTCAACGTAGGTTTCAACTTCTAATTACTTAAAAAAGCGCATTATGAAAAAGATATTTTATACAGCCTTCTATTTTTGCAGCGCACTGCTGCTAAGTTCCTGCATAGGCGATTTGGACCAGTATCCGCATGAAGACGAAACAGCCGCCAGCATCTACACCAGCGCCGCAAACTATAAAGCCGTGTTAGGGAAAATCTATACGGCAATGGTAACTACCGGACAAGAAAAAAGCGGTGATCCGGATTTGAGCAGCAACAGCGGACAGGACTACATGCGTTGCTTCTTCAACCTGCAGGAATGCGGTACGGACGAAGTAGCCTCTACCTGGTTGTCCGGTGACAACGTGACCGGCCTCACCTACCTCAGCTGGGATGCCAACGACCCGTGGGTATCGGATATGTATTACCGTATTTATTACAACATTGCATTGTGCAATGAGTTTATCCGCAACGCTACCGACGAAAAGCTGGCACAGTTTACGGAACAGGAACAAAGTGAAATCCGTCATTACCGTGCCGAAGCCCGGTTTATGCGTGCACTGTTCTACTATCATGCACTCGACCTGTACCGTAACATTCCGTTTGTGACGGAGAATGACCCGACAAGCGGTTATCTCCCTCCACGCTATACAGCCGCACAGATTTTCAGTTATATCGAAAGCGAACTGAACAGCACCGTGAATGATATGCTCGACAAAGCGAATTGTCCTTACGGCCGTGCTTCACAGGGAGCTGCATATACCTTACTGGCTAAACTCTATCTGAATGCGGAAGTGTACACCAATACTTCCAAATATACCGAATGTATCAGTGCCTGCCAACAGGCAATCGCTCAGGGATATTCTCTGGAAGACGATTACAGCAGCCTGTTCAATGCGGATAATGACAAGCGCACTGCCAATGAAATAATCTTCACCCTGCCGGTAGATGCTACGCATACCGTATCATGGGGTTCTTCCACCTATATCATTTGCGGTGCGGTAAGTAATACTTCCGACAAGCAAGTACCCGAAGACTATGGAGTGAAAAGCGGCTGGGGTATGTTCCGCGTACGCGGTGAAATACCAGCTCTGTTTACAGGAGAGGCTGACCAACGCTACTTATTCTTTACCGACGGCCAGACTCAATACCTGGATAAAATAGATGATCAGTCAAACGGCTTTTTTGTAACGAAATGGACCAACCTTACAGATAATGGTCAAACGGCTTCCAATACAGCCGACGGCGGTGTGAACACCGATTATCCCCTGTTCCGTCTGGCAGACGTATATCTGATGATGGCGGAAGCCGTTGTACGTGGCGGCACAGGAAGTGACAGAGGAACGGTATTGGGCTATATCAACGAACTTCAGAGACGGGCATACGGTGACGATGAGCACAAAATAGCAGATTCCGACCTGACTCTTGACTTCTTGTTAAAAGAACGCGCCCGCGAACTTTACTGGGAAGGACACAGACGTACGGACCTGATCCGCTACGGCATGTTCACAACCGACAAATATCTGTGGCAGTGGAAAGGCGGCGAGAAAGGCGGTACAGCCGTAAACAGCAAGTACAATATCTACCCGATACCGAATACGGAGCTTACAGCCAATCCGAACCTGTATAATGAAAATTATTAATTATCCTCTAATACGAACGATATATGAAAACAATAAATAGTCTGATCCTCTCTCTGGCAGCCCTCTTCGTACTGGGTGCCTGCGAAGAAGACGGAGATAAATATTACTTGTCGAGCCTGACAAGCAATGAACTCATTGCTTCGACAGACAACATCGTACTGACCGAAGCGACCGCACAGAAGAATGTGTTATCGCTGGCATGGACAGACCGTACACTGGCTATCAGCAATCCGAACTTTAAACCGACTAATTTGCTGAAAACCGCCATGCAAGTCTCTTTGAGCGAAGACTTCTCGGGTACTATCGTAGAGTCTGCCGAAACCTCCCTTTCGAAGACTTACAACGGTGCCGAACTGAACATTGTCGCTAATAATCTGGGAGTGGAAGCCAACGTGGCCGCAAAATTCTACTTCCGCCTGAAAGGAACGACGGGTAACAACATCGATCCGGCTTATAGCAACGTGGAAGCAGTAACCATCACCCCGTATGAGCTGGATATGCGCTTTGCCAACGTACTCGACCAGAATGCGACTGCCACAGGAATGACCCTGTTCTCCGCCAATACCGACGGTATATACAAGGGCTTCGTCGGTGTAGAGGGCTGGTTCAACTTCCTGGTGCAGGAAGCCGACGGTACCATCTGGAGAAATGACAACGAGACCGGAATGCCGTTCCTGCTCACTACAGCCGGCGACTGGAAGTGCTGGTTCCCCGGAACTGCCGGTTGCTACTATATCACATTTGATACCAACAGCAAGCAATGGAACGGACTGCTGATTCCTTCTTTAAATGTCAGCGGAGACATCAATGCCACCATGACATTCGACCGTACCAGCCGGAAATGGACCGCTACATTCAATGCGGATGCAACCGGAACAATCACCGTCCGGATTGACGGAACCGGTAAACTGTATGACCATACCTGCGCCAACCTCAACGACAATGGCGGTTATGACATCGACGATACAAAAGCCAAGGACACCCCTGTCGCATTCAGTGGCAGCAACGCTGCATTGAGCTTTGGAGAAACTGCCGGAGATATCACTGTCAATGTTCCGCAAACAGGAGAATGTACACTGAGCATCGACCTGAGTAATCCGCAGCAATGGACAGCTACCGTAGAGAAAGGCGGCTCCGTAGAACCGGAACCCGAACCGGAAGAAGGACAATATCTGTATCTGCCGGGAATCGGTCCGGACACTGAATGGGCATACGACCACAAAATAGAAGTCTATTACAAAGAAGAACAGAAGTATGCCGGCATCGTAGACGTTAACTCCAAATATGGAAACTATGCGATGACCTTATTCTCATCGGGCAATGAGTGGGATACCAGCAGAATGTACACCATCGCCAAGGATGATGCTGCCAGCACAGCCGAAAGCGGTACGCTGATTAACGGACAAGGCACTAACATTCCTGCTCCCGATGCCGGACTGTATCTGTTCGATGTATCTCTGAAAGAGCTTACTTATAAGACGTATGCTCTTGGCGACAATATCTATTGTTACTACGGAATAGAGAATGACAACAGCTTCAACCCGATTGCAAGCACCGGAACTGCCGGCGAATACTCCGGTACCATCACACTGGCGACAGATTCCAAATGGGGAGCCAAATTCTATGTAGAAAATGCATGGACTGCTTTCTACGGAGGAAGCGACGGCAAGCTATATTACAATGGCGATGGTATCATGCTGAAGGCTGGTACTTATACAATTACAGTGAACCTGATTGACGGAACTTATTCCGCCGTTCAGCAATAACCTTTAGATAACGAAGAACAATGATGAAACAATTCAAAAACATATTGATGGCTTCCGCACTGTTGTGCGGAGCCTTCTTCACCGCTTGCGACGACAACGATGAAAAGCCGGTATTTCCGGAAAATCAAGAGAACGTGTATGATATGTCCGGCTTCGCCAAAGGAGCGGACGTCAGCTGGCTGACAGAAATGGAGAAATCAGGCTACAAGTTCTATGATGCCGAAGGCAACGACCACGAATGCATGTCCCTGCTCCGCGATCTGGGAATGAACTCGATCCGCCTGCGTGTATGGGTAAACCCCGACCAGGGATGGTCTGAAAACGAAGGCTATTTCAATCCCGAAGGCTGGTGCGACAAAGACGATGTTGTGACCAAAGCATGGCGCGCCCACAATCTAGGTTATCGTATCATGATCGATTTCCACTATAGCGACATCTGGGCCGATCCGGGACGACAGGAAAAACCTGCTGCCTGGGCAGACTTGTCTTTCGAGGAATTGCAGAAAGCTGTAGCCGACCACACGACTGATGTTCTGAGTGCCATCAAAGCAAGAGGCATCGATGTGGAATGGGTACAGGTAGGCAACGAAACACGTTCGGGCATGCTGAAACCCGACGGAGCGGCCAGCAGCGGAAACACTGCCAACTTTGCCAAACTGGTAACTTCCGGTTACGATGCCGTCAAAGCAATCTATCCGCAGGCAAAAGTGATTGTACATATCGACGAAGGCAACAATCCCAACCGCTATATCTGGCTGTTCGACGGACTGAAAGCAGACGGTGGCAAATGGGATGTAATCGGCATGTCACTCTACCCTGATCCAGAGACACAGGACTGGCGCAAGCTGAACAACGACTGCATAAGCAACATAAAAAATCTGATCGAACGCTATAATACTCCGGTCATGATGTGCGAACTCGGCATTAACTGGAATTACGAAGAAGCAGAAGCATTTTTTACCGACTTCGTGACAAAAGCGAAAGAAATAGACCAATGTCTGGGCGTATTCACCTGGGAGCCTCAGTGCTACGGTGGTTGGAAAGGGTATCACAAAGGTTTATTTGACGACAGCGGCAAGCCGACTTCTGCATTTAATGCCTTCAAACGATAAATTTATTGAATCCTTTTCATAACTTTACCCCGAATCCCTAATTTATATACCTGAAAAAGAGAAAATGAACATGAAACACCAAAAACAGTTGCTAACTGTACTTTTGATGAGCGCAGCCAGTATGCTGCAAGCACAGCGCAGCGAAACGCTACTCGAAAAGAACTGGAAATTCAGTAAAGGAGATTTTCCGGAAGCTGCGCAGACTGACTACAACGATACTAAATGGGAATCGGTCGTTATCCCACATGACTGGGCCATCTTCGGACCTTTCGATGTGAAGAACGACCTGCAAAATGTAGCAGTCACACAGAACTTTGAGAAAAAGGCATCACTGAAAACCGGACGTACCGGAGGTCTTCCATATGTCGGAACCGGATGGTATCGCACCAGTTTCGATGTTCCCGCCGACAAGGAAGTCACTCTCTTGTTCGACGGAGCAATGAGCGAAGCGCGTATATACGTCAACGGACAGGAGGCTTGCTTCTGGCCTTTCGGCTACAATTCTTTTCATTGCAACGTTACCCCTTTCCTGAATAAAGACGGAAAGAACAATACACTGGCGGTACGCCTGGAAAACCGTCCGCAGTCTTCACGCTGGTATCCGGGAGCAGGTTTGTACCGCAATGTACATCTGATTGTGACGGACAAAGTCCACGTCCCCGTATGGGGTACGCAGATCACCACTCCCCATGTCAGTGATGAATTTGCCGCCATACGCCTGCAGACAAAGATAGAGAATGCCGGCGAAAAGACGGAAATCCGTATAGAGACAGAAATCCTGTCACCGGATGGAAAGGTAGTGACACGTAAAGAAAACAAAGGACGCATCAATCACGGGCAGCCGTTTGAACAAAACTTCATCGTCAATGCGCCTCAACTCTGGTCGCCGGAAAGCCCCGCTCTCTACAAAGCCGTATCCAAAGTGTATGCAGACAATCAGCTGGTAGATACCTACTCTACCCGTTTCGGTATCCGCAGCATTGAATATATTGCCGACAAAGGTTTCTATCTGAACGGAAAACACCGCAAATTTCAGGGGGTATGCAATCACCATGACTTAGGTCCGTTGGGTGCAGCCATCAACGTAGCGGCACTTCGCCACCAGCTCACACTCTTGAAAGACATGGGATGCGATGCCATTCGTACTTCCCACAACATGCCGGCTCCCGAACTCGTGGAATTATGTGATGAAATGGGATTCATGATGATGATCGAACCGTTCGACGAATGGGACATCGCCAAATGTGAAAACGGATATCACCGTTACTTCAACGAATGGGCAGAACGCGATATGGTGAATATGCTGCACAACTATCGCAACAATCCTTGTGTGGTAATGTGGAGCATCGGCAATGAGGTTCCCACCCAATGCAGCCCTGTCGGATACAAAGTTGCGAAGTTCCTGCAAGACATCTGTCATCGTGAAGATCCTACCCGCCCCGTCACCTGCGGCATGGACCAGGTATCTTGTGTGCTTGCCAACGGATTTGCCGCCATGATCGATATTCCCGGTCTGAACTACCGCGCCAACCGCTATCAGGAAGCATACTCCAAACTTCCGCAGAATCTCATTCTGGGTAGTGAGACCGCTTCTACCGTAAGTTCACGCGGAGTCTACAAATTCCCGGTTGAGGATAAGAAAAGTGCGATATACGACGACCATCAATGTTCTTCTTATGATGTAGAGGCTTGTTCGTGGTCAAATATCCCTGACGAGGACTTTGCATTGGCAGACGATTACCACTGGACCATAGGACAGTTTGTATGGACCGGCTTCGATTACTTGGGTGAGCCTTCTCCTTACGATACCAATGCCTGGCCCAATCACAGTTCCATGTTTGGCATTATCGACCTCGCCAGTTTGCCCAAAGACCGCTATTACTTATACCGCAGCATATGGAATAAGGAAGCGGAAACACTGCATATCCTGCCGCATTGGACATGGCCGGGACGCGAAGGTGAAGTAACTCCAGTATTTGTTTACACCAACTACCCTGCTGCCGAACTGTTTATCAACGGCAAAAGCTATGGCAAACAAAGCAAGAACAACAGTTCATTGAAGAGCCGTTATCGCCTGATGTGGATGGATGCTGTATATGAACCGGGTGAAGTGAAAGTAGTAGCCTATGATAAAGACGGAAAAGCAGTAGCAGAAAAAGTGGTCCGTACAGCCGGCAAGCCTCATCACATCGAACTGGTCAGCAACCGGAATGAACTGACGGCAGACGGAAAAGACCTTGCTTATGTAACCGTGAAAGTAGTAGACAAAGACGGAAACCTCTGCCCTGCCGACAACCGCCTGATTAACTTCTCCGTCAAAGGAGCCGGAACATACCGTGCCGGAGCCAATGGTGACCCAACGAGTCTCGACCTGTTCCATCTTCCGAAGATGCACGCTTTCAACGGAATGCTTACAGCTATCGTACAAACGAATGAAACAGCCGGAGAAATTATTCTGACTGCCAAAGCCGGCGGAGTGAAAGCAGGAAGTATCCGTCTTCTGACGAAATAATCGGTCTACATAAAGAAATATATTTGAAAAATTGCTGTCACCTGTCACCAAACGAGTGATAATAGTCTGATAATTAAACCATAAGACCGTGACAGCAACGTGTGACAGCAGTGTGATGGCAAGTATTGCCGTCACACTGCTGTTTCACGTTGCTATTTCATCTTAGCTCCCTCCTGCACTTCTACTGATATCAAGTCAAGTTCGTTTCCCTATTTGAAACTATAGTTCCCATTGCTTGAAACTCTAGTTTCATACGCTCGAAACTTTTGGTTTCAAGCCTTTGGAACTATGGTTTCTTACTGATGAAACTACAGTTTCTCACCGATGGAACCCTAGTTTCAAGCAGTGGAAACTAATTAAGCTACAACGAGTGGCAGTAGCGTGACGGCAAATTCTGCCATCACACTGCTGTCACTCGTTGCCGTCACCATATTTATACCTAAAAATCAACCTGTTACCTCTAAAACAGTGACAGGTGACAGATAATATTTGTTTTTATTTATATAGGATGAAGAAAATATAGATGCTACTGATATTATTTACAGATAAACGTAACCAACAATCCTTTGTGATCGGTTGGCCATACATCAAGCGGCAATAAGAACTTATCTTTGGATGTCTCCTGCACGCGCTGTGCGCGGACAATAGAACCTTTCGGTCCGAAGATGACCGCCTTCCTTGCATCCAGTCCTTCGCCTTTATAGAAAATAAAGTCGATCCGGTCCCGCTCGTCTGCTTTGGGAGCCCATGTGATTTTCTCCGGAGTTTTTGCCGGATTGTCCGAAGGATAAGTAAAGCCGGGATGTGTCAAAGGATTGGGATATATCTTACGGTAACTATCTACAAATCCGGCTTCTTCGAGCAAAGTCGTTACCGTCCAGGGCACAACGAAGCCATTGTGATCGTACATATCTTTATTCTTTTCTATCCAGTCACGGTAAGACGGTTCGTTAAAGTCACCACCGATAATCACTTTATACCCTGCTGCCAGGTCTTTCTCAGCCTGAGTGATAAACAAACGGATAGCATCGTCACGCTGGGAAGCAACGTTTACTTTCAGTATCTCTTCTACCGATGCCGGCAACGGTATTTCCTTCCAGGTAGAACCGTCATAGCCGCGGGCATTGTAGTATGCACAATCCAGATAATCCAGATGTGACGTGTAAACCGCTACCTTATGCCCGTTTACCGAACTGGTCAGGCGATAGATACTTCCGTGATCGTCTTTCTCGGGAAAAACAGTCAGGGAATCGGTGATAGGATGTTTGCTCAGCAGCCCCGTGTCATAACTATAAAAAGAATAATACGAAAGCCCCTTCTCTTTCAGCGAAGCACAGACGCGGGCTGTGAAATTCGTCTTATTGTAATTCCTGACTTCACTGAAAGTTACAAAGTCCGGTTTCAGGCGAACAATCTCATTGACAATGGCGTCATATCCTCCCGGTACCATCGTACCTTCCTGCCATACATTCCATTGCAGTACTGTAAATTCATTACTCTTCTGACTTCGTGCAAAGACGGAAACAAATAGTAAAAGTGTCGTAAATAGTAAGTTGGTTAATCGCATTTCATTTATTATTTAGCGTGATGTATCTTTAAATAGCTTTCCAGAAAGACTGAAAATCACGGTATTTGCCGTAGCAGACCAGTTCGTCTCCTTCTTCCACCTTTTCATCTCCGGGCAACTCATTTTTGACATGAAGCTCTGTCAGAGAAATGCCCAGACAATTAGTGACACTGTTCGCCCGCTTCAATGCGATAACTTTCAGATGAAACTCTTCATCCATATTCAGTTCATTCACAAAGTATCCTACAAACTTCTTCGGAACGGTAAACTTCACCACATAATAATCCTGGTCGATACGGAACGCTTCCATCGTCGCTCCAAAATCGAGCAACTGCACCAGGCTGCGGGCGGCATCCTCTTCCGGTGTCAGAATCTTCTCCAGACTGAAAGCCTCCAGCACCGCTTTGTGTACCGCATCAATGGCACGGGCAAAGATACGCGATACCTTTTTCTGCTTCAGCAATGCAACAACACGTATGGAGGCACCGAAATTCTCACCAATGGCAACAATGACGATATCTACACTATTCAAAGGCAGCACCGACAATGACTGCTCGTCCGTAGCATCAATGACAAAAGCGGTAGCAACCTTGTCTTTGATTGAATCTACACGGCTTTCACTGATATCCGCTCCAATAATCTCATGTCCCAATGCCGACAATTCCTCGGCAAGCACATGTCCGTAATTTCCTAAACCAATAATAATATACTTCATGATGTTAGTTTATGATGATGTTATCACTCGGATAACGGTATTTTGTATTCTTTTTCTGTTTGACGATTCCCAGCATCAGAGTGATCAGCCCCACACGACCGATAAACATCAGCAAAGATACCAGCAACTTACTCGCATCACACAGCTGAGGAGTCAGATTCAAGCTCGATCCTACCGTACTGAGGGCAGAAACACATTCGAAAGTCAGCGCCAGTAAAGAAGCCTCCGGCTCGAGTATGCTCAATATAAAGATAAAGAGAAACAGTACTCCCAGCGACATGACTACCGTCGCATTGGAACGCCGGATAGAATCGTGAGACAGTTCCCTGCCAAATACTTCCACCCGCTCACTCCCCCGCAATACAGCGACAAGATTCAGCACGACTACTGCAAAAGCATTCACTTTGACACCGCCTGCCGTAGACTGCGAACCACCGCCGACCCACATTAAGAAAAGATAAACCAGCAGAGTCTGCACACTCAAGGATGCCAGATCGACACTGCTGAAACCGGCTGTTCGCGGACAAGTAGCATTAAAGAAAGCTTGCGTCCACTTATCGGCGACAGGCATACCGGCAAAAGAGGCATTCCACTCAAAAGCAGCAACAGCCAATGTACCGGTCAGCAAAAGCAGGAAAGTCATGATTAATACGATTTTCGTATTCAGGTTATAGAGGTGCTGCACCTTATGCCTTTCCAGTTTACGGGTACGTACAAACTTCCAGAAACGGCGCAAATGGTATAATACGATATCTTTGAAATTAACCAGAATCGGGAAACCGATACCTCCAAATATGATAAGTAAGGAAACGGAAATGAACAACCAGTTGTGGTTAGTCATCACCATCGGATTTCCCAAGTTACCGGAAAGGGTGGAAAAACCCGCATTACAGAAAGCAGAGATGGAGTGGAACGCGGCAAAAGCCAGCTCTTCTTCCAGATTCATCCCCAGTGTACCGTGAATGCTGAACCAGATCGATATCATACCTATCCCTTCGATCACCAGCGTAAATCCCAATATATACAGCAAAGTGGACAGCAATGACCCCAGCGAATTGGAACTGACCATATCACGTACGACAAGCTGATTGTAAATGGAAGTATTTCCCATAAAGAACATGGCGAAGAAACTGGTCAATGTCATCACACCCAGTCCGCCAATCTGAATCAGCAGGATAATGACAACCAATCCGCTGGTGGTGAAAGTGGTGGATACATCTACCGGGACCAACCCCGTCACACATACGGCACTGGTCGCTGTAAACAGAGAATCGACCCAGGTGATGCCATTGACCGTACATCGCGGAAGCATCAGCAATCCCGTCCCGATCAGAATAATAGCCAGAAAGCTGACAGCCAGTATCAGAGACGGATTCGTGCGGCGTCCTAAAAGACGCACCAGCCCATTGGATAAGTTCAGCAGAGAAAAGATCAGCAACAATACCAAATGATAGAACTTCCCGTGAAGGAATTCCCAAACCTGCAAAATCGCTCCTTCTTCCTCCGGACGATGGAAGATGACAGGTACCAGAGTGAGATAGAGCAATCCGCTCAATATCCATGCCAGCCTTCGATATTGCTTTTTCGTATTCCGGTATTCCAGCGAAATATGCAATGTGACATCAATCAGGAAGATGATCCATACAGCTTTATACAAGACCTGTATCTGCTCTACTTCCCCCGGGGACAAGGGAAAACCATGTTCGTAAACTACTCCGACAATCAACAACAGAGATGCCAGATACGTGAGTGCTTCTACCAGCCCCAGTATGATGCGTATATAGGGTTTCAGAAGTTTATTCTGATATAACAGAAATTTATGATAAATCTTCATATCACATTTTTTATTGTCGTCTTTGCTATGTCGTGCAAACTTAATTAAAATAACAATCGGATTCCATTCTTTGTTGACAAAATTACACGAATATTAAAAATTTTGCCTACTTTTGGCAGCAGAAAACTAATAAACCACAATATCATGAGTGACAAAAGAAAACGGTATATCCTGCCGGAAGAAGAAATTCCACATTACTGGTACAACATTCAGGCTGACATGGTGAACAAGCCAATGCCTCCGTTGCATCCGGGAACCAAACAACCGCTGAAAGCGGAAGATCTGTATCCAATCTTTGCCAAAGAACTGTGCCATCAGGAACTTAACCAGACGGACGCATGGATTGAAATACCGGAAGATGTACGCGAAATGTATAAATATTATCGCAGTACGCCGCTTGTACGCGCTTACGGATTGGAGAAAGCGCTCGGGACTCCGGCACATATCTATTTCAAGAATGAAAGCGTCAGCCCGATCGGTTCTCATAAGTTGAACTCTGCGCTGGCTCAGGCATACTATTGCAAAGAAGAAGGCGTCACGAACGTTACCACCGAGACCGGTGCAGGACAATGGGGAGCCGCTCTTTCTTATGCAGCCAAAGTATTCGGACTCGAAGCTGCCGTTTATCAGGTAAAGATCAGCTACGAGCAAAAACCTTACCGCCGCAGCATCATGCAGACTTTCGGTGCACAGGTGACTCCTTCTCCGTCAATGTCTACCCGTGCGGGAAAAGATATCCTGACTGCTCACCCTACGTATCAGGGTTCTCTGGGTACAGCCATTTCGGAAGCTATCGAACTGGCGCAAATGACTCCCAACTGTAAATATACACTCGGTTCGGTACTCAGCCACGTAACTCTCCATCAGACAATCATCGGTCTGGAAGCTGAAAAGCAAATGGAAATGGCAGGCGAATATCCGGATGTGGTAATCGGTTGTTTCGGAGGTGGTTCCAACTTCGGAGGTATCTCTTTCCCATTTATGCGTCACAACATTCTGGAAGGAAAGAAGACCCGTTTCGTTGCTGCCGAACCTGCTTCCTGCCCCAAACTGACTCGCGGTAAATTCCAATACGACTTCGGTGACGAGGCCGGATACACTCCGCTGCTCCCGATGTTTACATTAGGACATAACTTCGCCCCTGCCCATATCCATGCGGGCGGTCTTCGCTATCACGGCGCAGGTGTCATCGTTTCACAGTTACTGAAGGACAACCTGATGGAAGCAGTAGATATCCAGCAGCTGGAATCTTTCGAAGCGGGCTGCCTGTTCGCACAGATGGAAGGTATTATTCCGGCACCGGAATCTTGTCACGCGATTGCCGCCGCCGTACGCGAAGCAAACCAGTGCAAGGAAACCGGAGAAGAGAAAGTGATTCTGTTCAACCTGTCCGGACATGGATTGATTGACATGGCATCTTATGATAAGTATCTGGCAGGCGATTTAGTGAACTACGCATTGACTGACGAAGATATCCAGAAGAACCTGGATGAAATAGGAGACTTGTCCAAATAAACTTCGGTATCAGAACCGAACATTATCATTATAAAGCCCGGTACACTGTGCCGGGCTTATTTATTTTCTGCATGCAGCATATCCATATACTCACCGGGGGACATCTTTTCAACATTCGCAAAATAGCGGTAGAAACTGGAACGGGAAGTAAAGCCGCTCATGAACATCAGTTCCTTCACAGAAAGGTCTTTCTGCAGTCTGGCCTGTTCTTTAAAATACTGCAAACGATGGAAATTGATAAAGTCTCTAAAGCCGGAAAAGCCATCGTAATGAAGAGCTTTATCGAGCCTGTTCTCATTCGTATTCAAGTCATTCAACAAGTCCTGCAATGCATATTGAGGATTGGTAAGACAATCACCCGGACAATATGCCACAACGAAAGATGATTCATCGGTACTTCTGTTAAGCGGGGTAACGCATTCGATCCCCCCTGGCTGAAAAGCCATATCCATTCGAGATTATCGCATAACAAAAGAAGAGACAGGATAATGGCAAGCATTCCCCAGGCTTTCTGGAGTCTGTTATCAGAAGAACGGAAAAAAACAATAATTCCCAATACCAGACCCACAACATCCAGCAATAATTCAATGCATAATACTATGACATTTACCATCCTTTTTTTTAAAGGGGCAAAAGTATACTTTTTCAGAAAAGAAAGAGGAGTTCCTTTCTTTAAAAAACGTCCCATTTTAAGAAAATCAACTAAAATGGGAATCTTTTGGAAGGTACAAATTTCCTCCTTCTAATCGGAACAAATACCTTTGTCCGAGTATTCAATTCAAACAATACCAATTTAAATATGACACGCTACTTAAAGAATATGGAAAAAGAAATTATCATCAACAATCAACCTGATGAAATCACAAGAATTGCCCAATTCATCGACGAATTAGGGATGTCATTACAACTTCCGCCGAGTATTACAATGAGTGTTAACCTCGCTATCGAAGAAGCCATCTCCAATATTATCCATCACGGTTACCCGACAAACAAAGAAGGTGAGATCACACTCCTAACTTCTGTTGCCCCCGGAATACTCACCGCCCGAATCATAGACAATGGTATTTCATTCGATCCCACTGAAAGAAACACCGATGCTGACAACATTATATCGCTCGACCAACAGCTGACACAGGGATTAGGACTCTTTCTAATCCGGCGGACGATGGACAAAGTGGAATATCACTCTACGGAATCTCAAAATGAACTGACCCTTATCAAAAAGATCGATATGGACTTCAAACCGGAAGCTTCGCTCAAAACCAATATTTGCAAAATAGAAGAAGTGACCATACTAACTATTGAAGGACGCCTGGATACAGCAAACAGTAACGATTTCAATGTAGTCATCAGTCCGCTGCTAAGCATGCCGACTCCGAATATCATAATCAATGTCGAAGGTTTGCTCTATATCAGCAGTTCCGGTTTGCGCAGTCTGATTACCCTTCAGAAATGCGTCCGGCAACATCAGGGAGTGCTTGTCATAGAAGCAATGAGACCTGAAATCCTGAAGATATTCGACATGACCGGTTGTTCTTCCCTGTTTACCATTCGCTAAAACGCCCTGTCTTATGAAGAAATCAGGTATTATATCCTGTATTCTGCTGTTAACCGCTTTCTTTTCAGCAGGCACAACGAATGCGCAGTCTATCGTCCTCACTCCCAAGTGGACCGCACAGGCACAATTCGCCGGTTACTATGTAGCCGAGAAGATGGGATTTTATAAAGAAGAAGGGCTCGACGTGCGCATACAGCATCCTTCTCTCTCCGAAAGTTCCTTTTCTTTTCTGAAGAAGGGTAAAGCTCAGGCAGTTGTCATGAACTTGTCGTATGCGCTGACTGAGTTCTTTGCAGGCGCACGCGTAGTCAACATCCTGCAGACCTCACAGGAAAACAGTCTGATGCTGGTCAGCCATTCACCATTGAAAGGTCTTACTGCCCTGCAACATCAGAAAATAGCCGTATGGAATCATCTCAGTCAGGAATTACTCGGACAAGTTGCCAATAAATACCAGCTTCAGGTGGAATGGATACGCTTTAACGGCGGAATGAATATCTTTCTCTCAAAGGCCGCGGATATCTGTCTGGTAGGAAGTTACAACGAATTCCTCCAATTGGCGGAATGCGGTATGAAAACAGATTCTACCCACGTCATGCATTTTGCCGATTACGGATACAACCTGCCCGAAGATGGCCTTTACGTTACCGAGGAATTTTACGAGAAGTATCCGGAAGCCGCACGAAAATTGGCAAAAGCCAGTATGCGTGGCTGGGAATGGGCCAATGAACACCGGGAAGAGACCCTCGACATCATTATGGAAGAGGTGCATCTACACAACATAGGAACCAATCGATATCACCAGCGTAAGATGCTGGATGAGGTATTGCGATTGCAAACAAACAGAGAGAGCGGCAAACGAACCTTCCGGCTAAGCCATGAAGGTTTTGACCGGGCAACAAGCATTTTGCTGCCTGCACAGAAGAAAACAGCCCATATCCGTTATGAGAATTTCGTAAAATAACCAGATCATTCCATGAAACATACTTTTTCACGTTCCTTCGCCACACGTCTGAGCATCTACGTGCTTTCATTCACGTTGATTGTCTTCACCACCATCATGGTGCTGGCATATAACTACAGCCAGGAGAAGGTCACCAATTATGCTATCGAACGAACCCACGGATTGTTGAATAACATGGTCACGGAAATCTCCAGCCAGTTGAGTTCTGTAAAAACAACCGTCAACCAATCGCTCTGGATGCTGGAAGGAGGACTGAATCATCCCGATTCACTGCGCCATATCATTACGGAAGTGGTGAAGAACAACCCGTTCATCGTTGGGAGCGGCATTGCCTTCCGACCGGATTATTACAAAGACAAAGGAAAATATTTCATGCCTTACGCCGCGTTCCGCAACGGGAAGGATGGAGAGATTGACTATCATGTATTAGGCAGCCAGAATTATGATTATCCCTGCATGGACTGGTACCTGATTCCCCAGTTACTGAAACAAGAATACTGGAGCGAACCGTATTACGATGAGGGAGGGGGAAATATAATCATGAGTACGTATGCCAAACCGCTATACAACAGTGACGGAGAAGTTTTTGCCATCTTTACCGCCAACATATCCTTATCGCAGTTTACCGATACAATCAGTCACCTGAAACCCTACGAATCAAGTTATACCTATCTGCTCAGCCGCAACGGAAGTTTTCTGACTCATGCGGACCGAAGTAAAATCATGAATGAAACAATATTCTCCGAAGCCTTTGACGGCAACAATCAGGCACAGGAGCAGATAGGACATGAAATGCTGGCAGGGCATACCGGAACGAAGCATTTCAATTATAAAGGAAAAGATTCATATGCCTTCTACACCCCTATCCAACATATAGGATGGTCGGTATGTACGGTCTGCCCGAGCAAAATTATTCTTCATGACCTGGACTCTATTTCCAGAGAGATTATCTATACCTTCCTTGCAGGTATGCTGGCACTGTTCCTGATGGTATACAGCATCATCCGCCGGCTTGCCCGCCCATTGGAGAAGTTCTCCGAATCGGCACGCCAAATCGCTCTCGGAAGGTTTGATGTCAAGCTTCCGAATGTACATTCGAACGACGAGATAAAGGATCTGCACGACTCGCTCTCCTATATGCAACATTCCTTGTCTGCTTATGTAACTGAGTTACAGGCAACCACCGCAAGCAAAGAACGGATTGAAAGCGAATTGTCCATTGCCCGGGAGATACAGATGGGAATGATTCCCAAAATATTCCCTCCCTACCCCGACCGTAATGATGTGGATTTACATGCAATCCTGCATCCTGCCAAAGAAGTAGGCGGCGACTTATATGATTTCTACATAAACGACAACCGCCTCTATTTCGTGATTGGAGATGTGTCGGGCAAAGGAATTCCGGCTTCATTGTTTATGGCGATTACCCGCAGCCTGTTCCGTACCTTGTCTCAGCAGGCTGTTTCACCGGCCAGAATTGTCACCGAAATGAATAACTCGATCTCCGACAATAACGAATCGAATATGTTCGTTACACTGATTGTCGGGATACTCGACTTGCAGACCGGAATACTTAAACTGAGCAACGCAGGACACAATCCCCCTTTCATTATTTATCCGGACGGAGAGGTCTCTCTTCTGGAATTCAAGACGTATCTTTTCGCAGGAGTAATGGAAGACGTGGTCTACTCCGATGAAGAAATAACGCTGAAAGAAGGAAGCAAACTATTCCTTTACACAGATGGAGTAACAGAAGCCGAAGATATAGACAAGCAGCTATACGGAGAAGAAAAGCTGCTGGAAGTTCTGTCTCAAAACACTTCATCGGATGTGCGCAGCACGGTCGACGCCGTAGTCAGTTCCGTAGCCGGACACGTCAAGGAAGCCGAAGCCAGTGATGATTTAACAATTTTACTAATACATTATAAGCCTTAAAAAGACAAACAATAAAGCACAATGATTATGGAAAAAGAAATAAGAATCTCCAACAATCTAAATGAGATTGCCACTTTAGCAAACTTCATTGAAGAGCTAGGTGAGGAACTGTCTTTACCTATGGAAGCAATCATGAACATCAATCTGGCATTGGAAGAAGCTGTTGCCAATATTATTATGTATGCCTACCCTTCCCAGGAGGAGCATATCATTCTACTAAAAGTGACGTCTACTCCCAAACAACTCGTTTTCCTGCTGACAGACAAAGGAGCTTCCTTTGACCCGACACAAGTGGAAGACACGGACATCACCCTTTCTCTTGAAGAACGTCCGATCGGGGGATTAGGAATTTTCCTTATACGAAGCATCATGAACGAAATATCGTATCAGCGTCTTGACAATGAAAATCGATTGACAATGAAAAAAGACATCTGACAACAGACGGAAAAAAGATCATGTAGTTTTCTATCCACAGACATGAGGTATTTAAAGGAAATTACTATCTTTGGTGCCATTATTAATCTCGTGAACTAATAATGAGCAAGCTTAAGAAGATAGTAATCTACTTGTTTTTCCTGTGCATAGGAATGCATTCCGCCTTTCCCGAAACTCCGGAACAAATCACATTTTCCTATATTTCCATCAATGAGGGACTGTCACAAAGTACTGTGTTCTCTATTGATCAGGACAAAAGGGGAAATATGTGGTTTGCCACTTATGACGGTATTAATAAATATGATGGATACGCATTTACGGTTTATCAACACAATGAAGATGATCCGAACAGCATCGCCAATGACATCTCCCGTATTGTAAAAACCGACAGTCAGGGACGGGTGTGGATTGGTACGCGGGATGGATTGTCCCGTTATGATGAAGAAAAAGACATCTTCCAGAACTTTTTCTACGAGAAGAAAGGAAAACACCTGCAAGTCAACGGCATCGAAGAGATTTCACCGGAGCAGTTGCTGATCAGCACTCCGGAAGGGCTGATCATGTTTGATATCAAAGGGTCGAAATTTATAGATGACTCTTTCAGCACTGCGATGCACAAGACCATAGCCTCTACTCTTTACAGACAAGACGATCAAATCTATATTGGCACTCCGACCGACGGACTGTACAATTATTCCATTACCCAGAAGAGTTTTAAGAAAGTGATCCCTGTTTTAGGAACCAAACAGATTCAGGCTATCCTCCAGCAATCCCCTACCCGCATCTGGGTGGCAACCGAAGGAGCCGGACTATTCCTCATTAATCCGAAAACGAAGGAAATAAAGAATTACCTTCATTCCCCCTCCAATCCGAAGAGTATCAGTTCTAATTATATCCGCTCACTGGCACTGGATTCACAGAACCGTTTGTGGATCGGTACTTTCAATGATTTGAATATTTATCATGAGGGCACTGATTCTTTTGCATCCTACAGCAGTAATCCCGTAGAAAACGGCAGCCTGTCCCAGCGCTCGGTCCGCAGTATCTTTATGGATTCGCAAGGTGGTATGTGGCTGGGTACTTATTTCGGCGGACTGAACTATTACCACCCTATCCGAAACCGATTTAAGAATATCCGTAACATTCCTTATAAAAACTCATTAAGCGACAATGTAGTAAGTTGTATTGTCGAAGATAAAGACAAGAATCTGTGGATAGGCACGAATGACGGAGGATTGAATCTTTATAATCCGGCTACGCAACGATTTACATCTTATACGTTGCAGGAAGATGAAAATACGAGAGGTATCGGCTCCAATAATATCAAGGCGGTATATGTAGACGAAAAGAAATCTTTAGTATATATAGGTACCCATGCCGGCGGACTAAGCATTCTTCACCGTAATGGCGGTCAGGTAGAAAGCTTCAATCAGCGGAACAGTCAGCTGGTGAATGAGAACGTCTATGCCATACTTCCCGACGGAGAAGGGAATCTTTGGCTGGGAACTCTTAGTGCACTGGTTCATTTTAATCCGGAAAAGCGGAGTTTTACTACGATTGAAAAAGAGAAAGATGGCACTCCGGTCGTTCTCAAACAAATCACGACTCTATTCCGGGACTCCCATAAACGTTTGTGGATTGGTGGAGAAGAAGGTATATCGGTTTATCAGCAAGAAGGTCTGGAGATACAAAAAGCCGCTATACTTCCGGCTTCCAATGTCACAAAGCTCTTCACAAACTGTATTTACGAAGCTTCCAACGGGGTTATCTGGATAGGTACACGTGAAGGATTTTATTGTTTGAATGAAAAAGATAAGCAGATCAAACGGTATAATACAACCAACGGCCTGCCTAATAACGTAGTATACGGCATTTTGGAAGACTCTTTCGGAAGACTTTGGTTAAGTACCAACCGGGGCATTTCCTGCTTTAATCCGGAAACGGAGAAATTCCGCAACTTTACGGAGTCGGACGGGTTGCAAAGCAATCAGTTCAACACATCTTCGTATTGTCGTACTTCCGCAGGACAGATGTATTTTGGCGGTATCAACGGAATCACAACTTTCCGTCCGGAGTTATTGCTTGACAATCCTTACACCCCTCCGGTAGTTATCACCAAACTGCAACTATTCAACAAAGTAGTCCGTCCGGATGATGAAACAGGTATTTTGACCAAGAATATCAGTGAAACGGAAAGTATCACACTGAAATCCTGGCAAACGGCATTCTCCATTGAATTTGTAGTCTCCAACTATATCTCGGGACAGCATAATACGTTCGCCTATAAACTGGAAGGGTATGACAAAGAATGGTATTATCTGACGGACAGCCGTACTGTCTCCTACTCCAATCTGCCACAAGGAACATACCAGTTCCTCGTAAAAGCCGCCAACAGTGATGGCAAATGGAATCCTATTCCTACAGCATTGGAAATTATCGTTCTGCCGGTCTGGTATAAAACCTGGTGGGCATTACTCATCTTCTTCGCAACCTTCGTCGGTTTCATCACTTTCGTATTCCGCTTCTTCTGGATGCGTAAAAGCATGGAAGCCCAACTCGAAATAGAACGCAGAGACAAAGAACATCAGGAAGAAATCAATCAGATGAAGATGCGTTTCTTCATCAATATCTCACATGAACTCCGTACACCTTTGACATTAATTCTGACCCCGCTGCAAGAGATCATTAATAAAATCAGTGACCGGTGGACGCGCAACCAACTGGAATATATCCAGCGAAATGCAAACCGGCTGCTTCATCTGGTCAACCAATTGATGGATTACCGCCGGGCCGAACTCGGAGTATTCGAACTAAAAGCGAAAAAGGGAAATGCCCATCAACTGATACAGGACAACTTCCTGTTCTACGACAAACTGGCACGCCACAAAAAAATCACTTATACTCTACATTCGGAACTGGAAGACAAAGAAGTTCTTTTTGATGCCAACTATCTGGAACTGATCGTGAACAATCTTCTTTCCAATGCTTTCAAATACACGGAAAGCGGACAAAGCATCACTGTAACGCTGAAAGAGGAAAATGGCTGGTTATTATTGCAAGTCAGTGATACCGGTATAGGTATCCCCATCAACAAACAGGGGAAGATATTCGAACGTTTCTATCAGATAGAAAGTGAGCATGTAGGAAGTGGTATCGGACTTTCGTTAGTACAACGTCTGATAGAACTTCATCATGGACGTATCGAACTGGACAGTGAGGAAAACAAGGGCAGTACATTCTCTGTCTATCTGCCCCAGGATTTATCTGTTTACAAACCTTCCGAACTGGCTTCGAACGACGAACTGAATGAAGAGGAACAAGTATACTCTACCAACTCCAAAGCTATGTATTTCATCGACACGGAGAAAGTGGAAAACGAATCGGTGGAATCCGGTGATAAGAAACGCGGGACAATTCTGATCGTAGAAGACAATAATGAGATCCGCCGCTATCTCAGTAACGGACTGGCTGATTTATTCAATACGCTGGAAGCCGGAAATGGTGAAGAAGCACTGGAAAAACTGAAAGATAACGAGGTGGATGTGATTGTCACCGACGTGATGATGCCGGTTATGAACGGTATCAAGTTATGCAAAAATGTAAAACAGAATATCCGGACTTGTCATATTCCGGTCATCATTCTCTCTGCAAAGACCGATATCAAAGATCAGATGGAAGGTTTGCAAATGGGTGCGGACGACTATATCCCCAAACCTTTCTCGCTTGCCATTCTGACGACCAAAATACAGAACATGATGCGTACACGCAGACGAATGCTCGAGAAATATGCTAAGTCGCTGGAGGTAGAACCGGAAAAGATCACGTTCAACGCAATGGATGAAGCCTTGTTGAAACGCGCTATGGCAATTGTGGAAAAGAACATGGATAACATCGAATTCTCTACCGACGAGTTCGCCAGAGAAATGAACATGAGCCGTTCCAACCTGCATCTGAAATTAAAAGCAATTACCGGAGAATCAACCATCGATTTCATCCGTAAAATACGTTTTAATGAAGCAGCCAAGCTACTGAAAGACGGACGATATACCGTAGCGGAAGTCAGCACCATGGTAGGATTCAATACGCCGTCATACTTTGCGACCAGCTTCAAGAAGTATTTTGGATGTTTGCCTACCGAGTATATTAAAAAGTCTAAAGGATAGTTCGGCATAGACTATAAAGTTACCATTGACAACCTGTGACATTTTTGTGTTATATTAAAGTATTATATGGGGAAAAACAAAAATGTCACAGAGTTATGGATCAGCTATTTAAGTTCAGTCAGAGGTTATTTTTAAGAGAAGTTTACAGAAAACAAGCGGATGTTTTTGCTTTTTTCGGAGGAAAAATTGCACTTTTCTTATAATACAGTCTGTATCATGCCTTTACACCACATTTCTAAACACGATTTATTATTAGTGAATTACTGTGCTGCAACTGCCAAGAAGGACAAGAACAACCAAGCGGTTGCTGAACAGTATTACATCGGTTGCACAAGTGCGACAGAATAATTCTCTCAGAAGAAATGAGCAATAGGCCCAAGCTTTCAGTTAATGCATATGAAGCAAACAGCTAATTCTTCCGCATCATTTGGATGAAAGATACGGTAGTTCTCATTGAAGAAAGTATATTGTTATACAAATTTGATATATAATTCAATAAAACTAATAGTAGCCAAGTTGTTTTTGAATAAAGTATGAACGTTACAAACAAGCATTGGCTGCATTACTCTCTATTTTTGTATAGAGATATTAGAACCCTAAAAAATAAACCAAATGAAAGTAAAAGTTTATACTATGAACTCCAAAAAACGTTTTTTTTTCTATGCCGTTTTATCTTTCTTCTGCACGCTCATGGTCGATGCACGTTCAATAACCATACAGCAGAAGATTGACTGGCCTCAATTCATGAGTAACCAAGACATGATATGGGAAGTGCTACCCGAATATTGGCACGAATCAGCCTATCTGGGAAACGGCAGGCTCGGACTAATGATCTATAAAGAGCCGGAGAAAAACTACATACGACTCGAAACGAGCAATTGTGATGTACACGACCACAGGGAGAAAAGAGATGTATTCGGAATCCCCCGATTGCTTACCGGTCACTTTGCATTGCATCCCAAAGGAAAAATCATCAGTGGTAAAATGCGCCTTGATCTTTGGAATGCAGAGGCTACAACAGATATCATTACTACGAAAGGGAGTATTCATCTAAAAGCATTTGTCCATGCCAACGATATGATTATAGTTATAAAAGCAACGACAGAAGGAGAAGAGAAAGACTTTCAATGGGAATGGATAGCCGCTGAAGGTAACAGCCCCCGCTACCTTTTTTTCAAGAATCAAGGTAAAATGGACAAAATTCCGCAAGACTATCCGCTCAACCCCGTCGCTGAGATCAGTCAAGAAAATGGCATTCACTTATCTACCCAAAAGTTACTTGCCGGCGGCGAAACAGTAGTAGGATGGCAGGAAAATAAAGCAGAAAAAGGAGAACGCATTCTATGGGTAAACCTTACACATACATATCCGCAAACAAATGCCGGAGAAACATGTATGAAAGAAATAAAGAAAGCCAAACGACAGGGATTCAAAAAACTGCAAAGTACCCATCGCCAATGGTGGAATGCCTACTATCCGGCTAGTTTCATCACATTACCCGAAATCCAGAAAGAAAATTTTTATTGGATACAGATGTATAAACTGGCCTCTGCCACTCGTGGTGACCGTGCCTTAATAGATAATACAGGACCTTGGCTGACAGAAACTCCCTGGCCAAATGCCTGGTGGAACCTCAACGTACAACTGACTTATTGGGCATTGAATGCGTCTGATCATCTGGATCTGGCTGCTTCACTCGAAAACGCACTTTACAACCACACAGACGAGTTACGCTTAAATGTTCCTGCTGCTTACCGTTCCAACTCATTAGGGATAGGTGTTGCTTCCAATCTGGAATGTATGTCAACGGAGATAGGTATTCCCGGCAAAGGAAAAGCACAAGTAGGCTTATTGCCATGGGCATGCCATAATCTCTGGCTCATTTATCGTCACAAGATGGATGATAATGTATTACGCGACCAGTTATTCCCACTTTTAAAAGGTGCCATCAACTATTACCTGCACTTTCTGGAAAAAGGAGAAGATGGCAAACTGCATCTTCCTGCCACTTACTCACCTGAATATGACATTGTAGAAGACTGTAATTTCGACCTTGCCCTACTCCGTTGGGGATGCCAGACCTTACTGGAATCGGCAAAACGTCTGAACCTTCAGGAACCATTGATTGAAACCTGGCAAAATGTACTCGATAATCTGGTTTCGTACCCTATGGACGAGAATGGGTTGTTGATAGGAAAAGATATGCCTTATGCTTTTTCCCACAGGCATTACTCCCATTTACTTGCTATTTATCCTTTATATTTGCTCAACACAGAACAACCCGGTGCTGTTGATACGATCGAGAAATCATTAGCCTTTTGGCAAAGTAAGCCCAAAGCGCTCCAAGGTTACTCCTGTACCGGCGCCTCTTCCATCTCATCTGCCATCGGCAAGGGAAATGACGCACTTTCTTACTTGAACAAGTTATTCGGGAAATTCCTCAGCCCTACCACTATGTATAAAGAAGCAGGTCCTGTGATCGAAACTCCATTATCAGGCGCTCAGTGCATCCATGACATGCTGATACAGAGCTGGGGAGGAAAGATCCGGATTTTCCCGGCTGTTCCGGATGCCTGGAAAGATGTCGCCTATTCCGGTTTGCGCACAGAAGGAGCATTCAAAGTTTCTGCCAGCAGGAAACAGGGAAAGACTGAGTTTATACATATAAAAAGCCTCACCGGCGAGCCTTGCGTAGTAATGACTGACATTTCTGATCCTGTTTTTACCGGAAAAAGAGACTTCTCCATCAAATCATCCGATAATGGTACTTATCAGATCGACTTGAAAAAAGGGGAAGAAATCATCATTTATCCTAAAGGTGCATCTCCGGATTTTAGCATCTCACCTATATCACATATGTCTCAAAACTATTTCGGTAAGAAGGCAAGATGACTCATTGAAATCAGCATGTAAAAGAGCTGCTCGAATGAACCTTAAAATCATCCATTTGAGCAGCTTAAATTGTACAAAAGGTAGCTTATAAGAGCATGTAGAGATATTACATTCTGATATCTAAAAAACTAGAATTCAGAGAAGAAACCGGCTTTTTACACAAAAATAGTATATGACTCAACAAAATTAATATCAAAAAAATCATTTTTGAACAAAGTGTGGACAACATAAATTAAGAATCATATTTAATGAGGTTACATTTGCAACAGTAAAATAACACTTTTAATAATTATAAAACCTAATAAAGTATGAAGAACATCTTCTTTATTTGCATTTGTGCCCTATTCGCATTTACCGGATGCACAGATGACGATGATGAACTATTGGCAAATGGAGACTCTAATATTAATTTGCTTCCGAATCCCCAGCCGAATGACGTAATTAATGAAAAGTTATTCGATGTAATCAACCTGGATTATCCGGGACTGGAGAAAGTGAAAGAGTATTATGAAGCTAATGAGTATTATTACGCTGCTCATGAGTTATTAAAATACTATAGAAACAGAGCGGATATCAGTAATCCGAATATTAATCTGATTAACCCTACTATCACTGCTTTTGATCAGAATATAGCCGATCAGGCACTGGAACATAGATTCTATGTACGTAATTTCAAGGAAAAAGAAGAAAATGGCAAAGAAGTCTATTATTCATTTGATAAAGACAAGAAAATAGACTGGACCTATGTGCCTACTGAAATTACAGACCAGGAATTTAAATCTCAGACTCACCGCCACCAATGGATGCTTCCACAGGCTAAGGCTTACCGTGTGAACCAAAATGAGAAGTATATCCAATCATGGATAGAGGTTTATAGCGACTGGCTGAATACTTTCCCTTGCCCGGAAGGAACGGTAAGCAAAGATGCAGTTCAGTGGTATGGCCTGCAACCTGCAGAAAGGGTGCTTGACCAAATCGATATCATGCCTCATTTTATTCAATCCACCAATTTTACTCCTCAATGGCTTTCAACATTCCTCGTTGCCTTTGCCGGTGAAGTAGAATGTATTCGCAACAATTATTATACTGATGGCAGCAATATCTATGTAACTCAGGTACAAGCCATTACCACAGCTGGTATTTTAATGCCCGAGTTCAAAAATGCGGAAGCATGGTTGAGTGAAGGTTCGCAAAAGATCACAGAACAGATTACCGCACAATTTCTGGAGGATGGAGTTCAAAATGAGCTGGACCCAAGTTACCATATCGGAGTAGTTGCCGGCTTCTATAATATATATAAAATCGCTCAACTTAATAACAAGCTAAGCTTATTTCCTTCTACTTACATAGAACAGTTGAGAAAAGCAGCCCGCTTTGTTATGGATATCATCTATCCGGATTATACAATTGATAACTTCAACGATACACGTTCTGCTTCCTATACTAAAAATGTATTATTGAGAAACCTGAGACAGTACTCTGAAATGTTCCCGGATGATGCAGAAATGAAATGGATGTCAACAGAAGGCAAGCAAGGAACAACACCTGCCGGCCTGGTACAGATATACGACGCTTCCGGCTATTATATGTTGCGCAGCGGATGGGGAAAAAGCTCAACCATGATGATTCTGAAGAATAATAACAATCCGGATAACAAATGGCATTGCCAACCCGATAACGGAACATTCGGTATCTATCGCAACGGACGTAATTTCTTCCCGGATGCCGGTGTATATTCTTACGGAGGAACAAGTGCAAGTAATGAAGACCGCAAAACATTCCTCGCAACTAAGAACCACAATACAATGACAGCTCTAAGTGCAACAATTGCCGATGGATATATGAAAGGTGAATTCCTTAAGCATGAAACTAAAGGGAACACACAAATTCTGGTCACTCAGAATCAGATCAAAGCCGGTCTCACTCACCGTCGTGCCGTATTCTTTGTAGATAAAGAATTCTTCGTACTGGTAGATGAAGGATACGGAGATGGCAACAAAGACAAAATCAACCTGAATTTCCATCTTTGTTCAAGCGAAGCCAATGAAACTGTATATGATGATTTGTCCGCTTCTTACCAATATGGCGCACATACCACATTTGCAAACAATAATATGCTGGTTCGCACTTTTGCTGAGACTAACCAAGATTTCGACAAATCAAATGTCAGTTCTGACGTTTCCAATAAATTAGGAGAGAAGAATGCGTCACGCAAAGGGTATCAATACACGATACGGAAACCACAGAATGGAGCAGCCCGCTTTATTACTGTAATCTATCCATTCGAAGCTGTTTCTACACTTGACAAACTGACTATGGATGCTCAGTTTACCGATAATTCCAGCGAAGATGCAGGTACATTCCATACAAACGGTGCTGCTGTAGAAGTGACTATCAATGGCAAGAAATACGAACTGTCTTATACTTTATAATTTAATATACCTAAGAAAAAATGAGATCTAAATTACAAAACATTACTTCAAGATTCCTGGCAATCTTAATGGTAGTTGGGTTGTGTGTCACGAACTCCTCCTGTACGGACCCGGAGACAACTGACTCTACCAAGTTTGCGCTTTTCTATGCCGGTATCACTGACATAGGCCCCTCTATGAGTTTTAATTTGGACGCTCCTACTTATATTGGAGGTGCTCCTTCTGATTTTGCAATAACACGCGTAACTCTGAATGGCGAAACTTATGATACAAATAGTTTTGCAATAGACACAAATACAGGATCAATTTCACTTTCCAATACAAGCGAATTGCCTGTAGGACTATATACCTTAAGTGTATCTTGTTATTCTAATGGTAACTATTATGAGTTTAAGGATATTGTAACGATTAATATGATGAAACCGGTACCGGATGGTATCAGTGTAGAACCTAATAAAATAAGTGCAGAGTTTGCTGACATCATAAGTACAGAAAGCACAATAGAGTTACCTACTGCACAAGTTACTACTGAAGGTGATCATATCTCTATTCAGAAATATATCATTGCCAATGTACGTAAAGACGGAGTACTGGTTGAGGAGAATGATTTCTTCACTATTTCCAGTACAGGTGAGATTTCTATTGTCAAAGGTGAATCTAAAATTCAACCGGGCAAATATGTACTTGATTTAAAGTTAACCACAGCAATTGTGGACGAAGCAGCAGAAGAAGGTATCTTTGAAAATGCCATAGAAATAGATATAACTTCTAAACCTTTAACGTTGACTTATACTCCAAACACGGTCAAAGTAGAAGAAAATGCTCAAAATATATCTGCTGTACCGACATTAGTCGGCTCTTCCGAAGGATTGACTTATGCTATCAAATCAGTAAGCCCGACCTCCTCTTCCGTTACGATTGATCCTGTGACAGGAGTTATCACACTGGCAGCCAACAATCAGATGGAAATCGGCACTACCTGTGAAGTATCCGTAACTGTAACGAATCAATACGGAAGTACTGATTTCGAGAACGCATATACAATGACTATTGTAGAGTTTATTAATCCTATTACCAAATTCGAATACAGCGACACAGAAGAACTCATTCAAGCGACTGCTTTTGAACACCCCGTTAAGACAATAGATGGAGATGAAGTCAGCTTCTCATTTGTCAATCTGGACTCTAAATTAAGCGATTTGACTATCGATGCGACTACAGGTACAATTTCTGCTAAAAAAGGAAATAACATACCGGTAGGTCAACATACAGTTACTGTTTTGGCTAAAAACAACAAAAGTGAATTGCAGGCTTCTTTCAAATTAAATATCAAAACAAATCCATATTATTTCACTTATGTGCATTGGGGAAATAATTTAAATCTTTCACCTGCTCAAAATTATGCAAGCCAATATAGAGTTACATCCAACAACGCTCTGCTTTCTTTATCTATTCCAGTAGCAGAAACAGATATACCGGAAGGTGTAGAAGTAGAATGGACTATTGATAATAGCAGTTCCAGTATATCCGGAGGTTCCATTGATGAAAATGGTACGATTACCTTCACCGCAGGATGGACAAACGCTAAAGTTCTTATGATCCTCGTTAAAGCAACTACAGGTAAAGGTACTGCAGGTGAAATAACCATCAAGACTCCTGTATTTATCCATTGCTCGGGTGCTGTAGCCGGAGTTACAGTGAATTATACTCCATTCGTATTCCAGGTGAATCCACGTACCGGAGGAAGTTCCGTAGCCCCCACAATAACAGGTACAGACTTAAGTACATTTATTGCAGACTACCGCCGTACCTTTAATTACTATAATATCAATGGACCTGCAGAACACAAAAATGGTCAACCGGGTGGTGGTAATGACACCTTCATGTACAGCCTTTGGAAAGCATATTATGAGTCAATTGGAGTTGCAAGCGTAAATACCGGACAGAAGTGGCCGTTATCATATTACGACAATACCTCCAGGCTTGCCGCACCATTAGGATATGTAGATGCAACCAACAACTGTGCTGTTAAAATCAATCCAAACAAATGGCTGAATGAATATGGCTATGCTAACGGAGTAATGATTGGACAGATGACGTTCGTAACAGATGGTAATTCAGGTGGTGTCAGCAGCGGATCATCAATGTTCCCATTGGCAATCTGGTTTGATACGAAATTCCAATAACGAAATAAATATATATCATAATGAATACACATAAATCTATAGTGAACACATTGAGCAAAAGAGGGTATCTCACCCTCTTGGCTCTCTTGATAGCAATCACCTCCTTCGCTCAGGAAATTACAGTGAATGGTACGGTGCTCGACGAGACTGACACTCCTTTAATTGGAGCAACCATCCAGATAAAGAATACTCAAAAGGGTGTAATCACAGACTTTGACGGAAAATTCTCTATCAAAGCAAACAATAATGCAACATTGGTAGTCAGCTATATTGGTTACCAGAATCAGGAAATCAAACTGAAAGGACAAAAGAACCTGAACCTCAAACTTATTCCGGACAATGCTATGCTGGACGAAGTGGTAGTCGTAGGTTATGGCAGCATGAAAAAGAGCGACTTAACCGGCTCTGTTTCTTCCGTGGCAGCCAAATCTATCGAAGGTTTTAAAACCGGATCCGTAGTAGAAGCCCTCGGAGGTCAGATTGCCGGTGTACAAATCACCCAATCGGATGGTACTCCCGGTTCTGGTTTCGATATCAAGATTCGCGGTGTCGGCACAGTAAACGGAGATTCTTCTCCGCTTTATATCGTCGATGGCTTTGAAGTGAGTGATATTGACTACCTTCCTAATTCTGATATTGAATCAGTCGAAGTATTAAAAGATGCTTCTGCATCAGCTATTTATGGTGCTCGTGCTGCCAATGGTGTAGTTTTGGTCACTACAAAATCCGGTAAAGAAGGAAAACCAGTTATTACTTATAACGGCTCTGCCACTTATCGTAACATTCCTAAAAAACTGGATATGTTGAGCACATATGAATTTGCCGCATTACAAGTAGAACTCAATCCGACTAAATACGGAACAACCTACTTTCAGGAAGGAAATGATGCTGACGGAGTACCTTATCGTCATCAAACTCTGGAAGATTATCTAACCGATCCGGGAATTGACTGGCAGGGTGAATCGTTCAAGCCGACTTGGTCTCAGAACCACGATTTCAGTATCAGTGGCGGTACAAAAGAAACTAAGTATGCTGCCTCCTTCTCACATTTCGATGAAAATGGTATCTTCACAAACAGCGGTTATAAAAAGAATGCAGGTAAATTGCGTATCAACCAAAAGATTAATAAATTCATTACCTTCGATGCCACTATCAATTACGCAAATACTGTGAAAGAAGGTATCGGTACTTCAGGTACCGGAGGAACACTGAATATGCTATCTAATATTCTGCGCTTCCGTCCTACCGGAGGTAACAGCGTTACAAACGATGAACTTCTGAATTCTGTATTCGACCCATTGGAACTAAGCGAGAACACAACTTACTCACAAATTAACCCGATCAAACAGGCTGAAGCTGTAAAAGACCGGAGACAATCTGAGTTGTGGGGAGCCAATGCCTCATTGACTGTCCAATTGATGAAAGATCTTACGTTCAAAGCATCTGCCACCTACAATACAACGAATACAAGAAGAGATATCTTCTATGGTGAAGACTCCAGCCAGGCATACCGTAGCGGTGGTGTTTATGGTTCTACACAAATGCAGAAAGACTTGCGTTGGCAGAGCAGTAATACATTGACTTACAGAAAGAAGATCAATAAGAAAAATACATTTGATGTCATGTTAGGACACGAATTCGCATTCAGGAGTTCAGAACTTCTGTATGGACAAGCTAAAGACTTCCCATTCGCAAATCTCGGTAACGACAATTTAGGAATAGGAGCTACTCCTAGTAGTGTATCTACTTCCAGAAGTGACAAGAAACTGTTATCCTACTTTGCAAGAGGTAATTACAATTTCGATAACCGTTACCTGTTCACTGCTACCGTTCGTGCTGACGGCTCTACGGTATTCTCTGCAAAAAACAAATGGGGATATTTCCCGTCATTCTCTGCTGCATGGCGTGTATCGGAAGAAAAATTCATGAAGAACATTACTCCGGTATCAAATCTTAAACTCCGTCTCGGATGGGGTACAGTAGGAAATGACCGTATCACCAACTATCTGTCTATGGATTTGTATACATCGAGCAAATATGGACTGGGACAACAAATGGTAACTGTACTGAATCCGAAACAACTAGCTAACAAAGACCTGAAATGGGAAGGTTCTACTACTGCCAACTTAGGTATTGATGTGGGTCTTTTCCAGAATCGCCTGAATCTGACAGCGGATTTCTTCTTAAAGAACACCAAAGACCTGTTGCTTGAACAAAAACTTGCTTATGTAACCGGATTCAACTCACAATGGCAAAATATCGGTAAAATTGAAAATAAAGGTATCGAATTGAATATCAATTCTACTAATATTCAAACCCGCAATTTTTTATGGCAGACAGATTTCAATATTTCATTCATCAAGAATACATTGAAAGCGTTACAAGATGGAACATCATACATACAGTCGGCTACTAAGTTCAACAGTAATTTCAACGGAAATGACTATATCTCAATCGTAGGATCTTCTCTTGGACAGATGTATGGATATGTTTTTGACGGTGTATACCAAACTTCTGACTTCAACATGCTCCCTAATGGTACTATGCAACTGAAGCCCGGAGTAGCAGACATCAGCAAACATGCAGGAAAAACAGCAGTACCGGGTATGGTGAAATATAAAGATATAGACGGAGACGGTATCATTACGCCTGACGATCGTACTACCATCGGAAATGGCCAGCCAGACTGGTATGGAGGTATCACCAACACTTTCAATTATAAAAATATTGATTTTAGTTTCATGTTCCAGTTCCAGTATGGCAATGACGTTTATAATGCGACACGTATGTTTAATACACAATCGCAAGACGAACGCAGTAACCAATTGGCTGAAGTTGCCGACCGGTGGACTCCGACAAACGCTTCTAATCGCGTGCCTTCTGCGAAAGGGTATGTGAAGTATGAATTATACTCACGCTTTGTTGAAGACGGTTCGTTCCTCCGCTTAAAAAATGTAACTTTAGGATATACACTTCCCAACAAGTGGACCAAGAAAGCATATATCAACCGCCTACGTGTGTATGGTACGGCCCAGAATTTATTCTGCCTGACTAAATATAGTGGTTATGATCCGGAAGTGAATATGAAAAGCAGCCCGCTCATGCCAGGATTCGACTGGGGTGCTTATCCAAAAAGTAGAGTATTTACATTTGGTGTAGAAGTTCAATTCTAAACAAAAAAGACAATGAAAAAATTCAAATACTACTTATGCACATTAGCCTGTGCAATCACCGTTTCATCTTGCTCGTTAGATGAAACCAGCTATACAGAAATTGAGAAAGGAAACTACATGAAGAATGCAGCAGAAGCTGAGAATGTGCTTCTGGGTGTATATCGTGACATGGTTCAGGATGGTATTTACGGTTTCCACTTATCCTTGTATTTTACTATTCCCAGTGATATAGCCAAAGTAACGGGTAATAGTACTGACGGACTCCGTCTGATTCCTTCTAATGCTTATACCAGTTCACAGACCGAAATCGCAACAACATGGGCTAACCTGTACAGTGCTATCTATGATGCGAACGATTTTATCGAAACACTGGGACAAAAAATAGGAACCTATGACGAAGGCAACTACAAGAAAGCAGCTGTTTATATGGCAGAGGCGCGTTGTCTGCGTGCCATGTACTATTTCGAGTTAGTACGCTGGTTCGGAAATGTAGCATTGATTACCAATACGGCTCAATCCCGTCAGCATCCATCTACCTTCACACAAGCTGATCCGGCAGATGTATACAAATTTATAGAAGCAGATTTGCAATATGCCATCGACAACCTGCCTTATGCAGTAGATGATAATATACGTTCCGACAACAGTTTCCGTCTCTCCAAAGGCGCCGCACTCGGATTGTTGACTAAAGTATATGCTACTTGGGCAGGCTACCCTGTACATGATACAAGCAAATGGGAAAATGCAGCGAAGACTGCTAAAATTCTGGTCGAATCGGGCAAACATCATCTGCTTTCCGACTTCGAACAATTATGGAAGAACACTTGTAATGGCGTTTGGGATGGAAACGAGAGTCTGATCGAAGTAAGTTTTTATGCTCCAACTGTTACCGGAGTATCAGCTAATGACCCTTGTGGACGTATTGGCAAATGGAACGGTGTACAGGCAAGCGGTATCAGAAGCGTTCGTAATGCCGGTAACTGGCGTGTTATCCCAACTTTCCTGCGTGACTGGAAAGATCGTGAAAGCGATAACAGATGGAAGTATTCTTTTGCTGATTACAAATATGGTAAAAACACCGAAACCGGTGAAGACGGAGTCAAGCTCGTAATCAATACTAGCGGCAATATTGAAGACGCTATTAAAGACGACGCAACAGACGCATTAAAGAAAGCGTATATCGATAACGTATGCCCGAGAAAATGGGATACAGAAGAATATGTGAACAGTGCCAACTACTTGGTTGATGCCAATCTTTCCAACATTAACTGGTACATATTGCGTTATGCCGATGTATTGCTTTTATATGCCGAAGCTTTGAATGAATGGAAACAAGGACCGACCGATGAAGCGTATAAAGCTATCAATATGGTACGCAGACGCGGCTTTGGTCTTCCGGTAGAAACCGACAACAGTGCTTCAGACTTATCCGGAATGTCTTATACCGAATTCCAGCAAGCTGTACGTAATGAACGAGCTTACGAACTGGCATTTGAAGGACATCGCCGACAAGATCTGGTACGCTGGGGAATCTATTATGAAAGTATCAGAAAAACATCTCAAGATTTAGTGGATTGGTATAGTGGCGGTTACGGATATTATGTTTGTGTCGATTATACCAAAAAGAACAAGAATGAGCTACTCCCCATACCACAACAGGAAATGGATATATGTACTCAATTTGATCAAAACCCGGGATGGTAAATAACCTCACCATAATATAATATGAAAGCGTTACCGAAGAAATCCCCTTTCTTTCGTAACGCTTTTATTTAATCATTCAGTCCACAGATTTCTATATACCATGAAAAAGAATATTAGCACAGCCATTCTTCTGATATCTTTAGCTATCAGCCAATCAGCATTCTCTCAAATCTATTCATTTGAGAATGGAATAGTACCCGAAGATTGGAAAGCGGATAAAGGGACGCTCAGCATCTCCTCCGAAAAATATAAGTCAGGTACTCAGTCACTCCAAATCAATTGGAAACAAGGAGATATCCTTACCATCCCCTCACCTGCCGGTATTTCCGAAGCATGCAAAAGTAAAAATGGAGGTATGAATGTATGGATTTATAATGAATCCCCCATCAAAGAAAAGATAGTCTTTTCTTTCAGAAATGAGGCTGAAAAAGAAGTATGCCAACTCCCCTTTCTACTCAATTTTAAAGGTTGGCGATGCATTTGGGCTAAATTTCAAGGAGACATGAATATGCCATCTAAAAGTAGTATTCAGTCTGTCGAAATACAATTTCCGCAACATACCCAAAAAGGAGTCACTTACATCGACCTTTTAGAATTTACGCCTAAAGTTTCCTGGCAGAATATGTCAGATGCACAATATAAAGTGAACCGTACTGACTACAGCTTAATTCCCGATTTTACAGGCTATAGAAATGCTATTCCAAAAGTAGAAAAAGTAATCACAGATAAAGATGATCAGATTACGGTAATTACAAACAGACTAACAGCATGGTATCTTGGCAGCGAACAGCAATCATCCGAAAAGTGGGTGAAAATGAGAAAAGAAAATGAAAAGGTATTTATTCAAAATGGTCTGAAAGCTGCTCAAAAAATTAAAATACAATATAATGAAGATCGTACTCCTAAGGGAGAGCCATTATTTCCAATGGGTGCACCCAGTACCATAGATGGAATAGAAGCCAAGAAATTCAGAACAATCAACGAAAACATCTTGCTCCCGTTAGCACTGGATTACCGTAAAAATAAAAATGCCCAAAGTCTTAAAAAAGCACTTTATATTTATGACTGGTTCAACGACCAAGGTTGGGCAGACGGTAGCAGCATGGGAACCTTATGTTTTGAAAAGCTGAGAAGTTCGGGCTATTTTCATTCATTCTTCCTGCTGAAAGATCAATTATCTCCTGAACAATTAGAGCGTGAACTTCAGTCACTAAACTGGTTTACCATGTTCGGAATATGCTATCAACTTCCTTCGCACCCGGGCGAAGTAGCAGACAACCTACGCGCGCTGGCTATTCCCAAACTAATATATACTCTATCACAAAACAAAATACAAGAAAGAGAAGTTGCCCTGACCGCATTCAAGCATTATATGGATAACGCATTAGGTATTGCACCGGGATTCTTCGGAACGTTCAAAGCCGATTTCTCCGGCTATCACCACAGAGGGCCTTATAATAGCGCCTATTACCCTCATGCACTTTACGCAGGTGCATTAATCGCCTATTTGTTACACGATACTCCTTATGCACTGTCTGAAACGACCTTGCATAATCTGAAACAAGGATTATTGACTTTCCGTTTCTTTTGTGCCGGTCTGGATGTACCTGCCGGAACAGTCGGACGCTTTCCGAAAGGACAACAGATTCTAGAGACTTTGTTACCAGCATTTGCCTATACCGCTCTGTCATTTAAAGAACCGGATAAAGAATTGACCGCCGCTTTTAAACGAATACTGGAATCCAGTGATAATAAACAGGCCATTACAGAATACATCAGCAATGTGAACTCCAATCTGGCATATACCAGCACCGTAGGAGAAATTGAGTTAATGGCTCAATTGGCATCAACTTCCATTACCAAAGAAAAACCTGTCACCGGTACACTCTTTATGCCTTATTCCGGATTATTGGTTGCCAAAGACAGTCTTTTCCATTTTAATATCAAGGGATTCAGCCGCTATATATGGGACTTTGAATCTTCAGCTACAGAAAATACCAAAGGACGTTATCTGGCATATGGTCAAATAGAATATTTTGACTTAAAAAACAGACACAAATCCTTTAACCCGCAAGAGCCTGACTTTGACTGGAATTATATTCCGGGAGCTACTACTAAAGTATTACCTGATAAAATATTACAAGACAAAGGTGGCTCCAGTTCCGGACATCGCAATTTCTCTGATGAAACATTCTTAACAGGGGTATATGCTTCTGATAAAAACGCCATGTTTTCTTTCAGAATGCACGACATCACATATGATCAATCATTCCGTGCCAACAAATCTGTATTTGTATTCGAAGATTTTCTGTTTTGCCTGGGCTCGGATATCCAAACCAAAGATAAAAGATATCCGACCGTGACTACATTGTTTCAGTCATTCAGCAGAAATACCGGTGAAGAAAGAATACCGGAAGGATATATCCTGACAGACCCTTCACTCATGTATGCAGTTAAAAGAGGAGCTGTCCGAACATCTTGTGAGGGATCACATACACGAGCTTATATAGAACACGGGAATGCACCGGAAGCAGCTAAATATCATTATTATATACTCAAAAATAAAAACAAAGTATTAGCCCGTCAGTTATTGTCCAATGAGAGTCCGATAGAAGTGATAGCTCAAGATAATGATGCGCATATCGTTACTCATAAAACGAAAGAAATCACATGCGGCGCTCTCTTCAATGCACAAAAGACGTATGATGGGCAACTGGTTTCTCAAGTGAATATTCCGCTTTCTTATATACTGGAAAAGCAGAAAGACAATTCATTTAAACTCTCTGTCTGTGAACCGGATATGAGAAGAATATCTCATGCACATATGGGGCTACTGACGGAAGAGGACGTGATACAACAAGAGAAGCCTTATGATACCCGGCTGACAATCAATGGACTATACAATGTGAAAAGTCCTCAAAAACCAGTGGAAGTATCCCTCGACAGGGAAAAGGATAAAACCTATATTACCATTTCTACTATCCGTGGGGAAAACTATACGCTTTTATTACAACAAGCTGATAATTAATATGAAGAATAGATTAATAACATTGTTTATTGTTTCCCTTGGCATAGCAGGTACCAATGCTCAAAACCATCTGACACTCTGGTATAAGTCTCCTGCAAAAGCATGGGAAGAGGCATTGCCTGTAGGAAACGGACGTCTGGGAGCTATGATTTTTGGAGATACTCAAAAAGAGAGAATACAATTCAATGAGAATACTCTTTATAGCGGAGAACCGGAAACGCCCAAAAACATAAATATAGTACCTGATCTTGCTCATATACGCCAGTTGCTCGGTGAAGGGAAAAATGCAGAAGCAGGCACCATCATGCAAGAAAAATGGATTGGCAGGCTGAATGAAGCTTACCAACCTTTTGGAGATTTGTATATCGACTTTGATTCCAAAGAAGCTGTTACAGATTATATGCACTCGCTGGATATGGAAAATGCAGTGGTTACAACTTCTTATAAACAAAACGGCGTAGACATAAGCAGAGAAGTTTTTGCATCCTATCCGGCACAAGCTATTGTCATACATTTGAAGTCTTCCAAACCTGTTTTAAATTTCACCGCCTATCTGGCTTCACCACATCCTGTAACCAAGGAGTCCGATTCGCAAGTAGTTTATCTGAAGGGACAGGCACCTGCACATGCCCAGCGGAGAGACACAGACCACATGAAACGCTTTAACACTCAACGTTTGCATCCGGAATACTTTGATGCTTCAGGACACATCATACAGAAAAAACAGGTGATTTATGGAAACGAAATGGATGGAAAAGGCACTTTTTTTGAAGCATGTCTACTTCCAACCCATAAAGGCGGACAATTGTCCATTTCAGACAATCAGATCACTGCCCGGAATTGCAGCGAAGTGACTCTCATGTTGTATGCAGCCACCAGTTATAACGGACCACGTAAAAGTCCGAGCAAAGAAGGAAAAAATCCGCATCAGGCGATCATGAACTATCGGAGAATCAGTGAGGGAGAAACCTACAAAGAATTAAAGAGGCAACACACCACCGACTATCAGGCTTTATTCAACCGAGTATCTTTCGATCTTCCTGCGAATAAACAGCAAAAAGAATTACCTACAGACGAACGATTAAAAAGATTCAAAGATGAAGAAGACCAGGCACTGATCGCACAATTATTCCAGTTTGGACGCTATTTAATGATAGCCGGCTCCCGGGGTGAAGGTCAGCCCTTAAATCTGCAAGGTCTATGGAATGACCAGATATTGCCTCCATGGAACTCAGGCTACACTTTAAATATCAACCTGGAAATGAATTATTGGCCGGCAGAGGTCACTAATCTATCAGAATGCCACCAACCTTTATTCAAACTTATTGAAGAGATAGCAGATAAGGGAAAAGATCTTGCGCGTGATATGTACGGTCTGAACGGCTGGGCTATTCATCATAATATATCTATTTGGAGAGAAGCATATCCGTCAGATGGATTTGTATACTGGTTTTTCTGGAATATGTCCGGTCCATGGTTATGTAATCATCTGTGGGAACACTATTTATTTACTAAAGACGCCAATTTCCTGAAGAAATACTATCCGATACTTAAAGGCGCGGCCACTTTCTGTTCCGAATGGTTAGTCAAGAACAGCAAAGGTGAACTGGTAACCCCTGTCAGCACTTCTCCCGAGAATGCTTATCTCATGGGCGACCATACTCCGGCATCCGTTTGTGAAGGAAGTACAATGGATATAGCCATTATCCGCTCTTTATTTTCAAATACCATTCAAGCGGCAGAAATACTTCAGACCGATATGGATTTCCGTTCTGAGCTAATCAAGAAAAGGAATAAACTGAAAAAATACCAGATCGGCAGTAAGGGACAACTACTGGAGTGGGATAAAGAATACAAAGAAAGTGAGCCACAACACCGCCACGTATCCCATCTCTTTGGATTGTATCCGGGATGTGATATTACAGATAGTACTCCGGAAGTATTTAAAGCAGCACGAAAATCTCTGGATGACCGTGGAAATAAAACTACAGGATGGAGTATGGCATGGAAAATCTCTCTTTGGTCACGTCTATACGATTCTTCGAATGCTTATGAAGCATTGAGTAATCTTATCAATTACATTGACCCTCATATGAAAGCTGAAAATCGGGGTGGACTATACCGCAATTTATTGAATGCGCTTCCTTTTCAAATTGACGGGAATTTCGGGGCAACTGCCGGTATTGCGGAAATGTTATTGCAAAGTCATAAAGGAAATATCCATCTGCTTCCGGCCTTACCTCCAACCTGGAAAGAAGGAAATATCAAAGGACTCAAAGCAAGAGGTGGATTTACTGTAGATATGGAATGGAAAGAAGGAAAAATAACAGTTGCAAACATCACCAGTCCATATGAACAGACCGTCGAAATTGTTTATAATAACAGTATAAAAAAGACTCATTTCAATGCAGGAGAAAGAAAAAAGATCTCATTTTAAATAATCGAGAACAGGGCCATAACCCCCTTGAAAAGGGTATACTTGACAAATTTAATAGTTTTTTCAACAAAACTAATAGTCGTAAATCTGTTTCAATGTCCTTTTCAACATTCGTATCATTTAAAATTAAATAGATCACCTACTTTTGCATCAGTTACAAAACTTCTAAAAACAATCACTTAAAATGAATAACATGAAAAAGAAACTTGTTCTCTTTGCTTCAGTTGCCATCGCACTTGCGTCGTGCCAAACAACTCCAAAGGAAGACTACAGTTGGATTAAAAAAGGGTTGGATGTAGCTTCTGCCCAATTACACCTTACAGCAGAAGAAATCGACGGAACAGGTCAGCTTCCACGCTCTATCCGTACAGGATATGATATGGATTTTCTATGCCGTCAATTAGAAAGAGATCCATCTACCTTTCAAGACTCACTCCGCCCGCAACCCACTCCCGAACAAATGGGCAAACGTCGTTTATGTGTAGTATACGACTGGACAAGCGGTTTCTTTCCGGGTTCACTGTGGTATGCCTACGAGCTGACAGGAAACGATACACTGAAAGCAGATGCCATTCAATATACTAATCTTCTGAATCCGGTACGCTACTATAAAGGCACACATGACCTGGGTTTCATGATCAACTGCAGCTACGGCAATGCCGAACGTCTGGCTCCGAATGATACTATTAAAGCTGTCATGAAAGAAACAGCAGACAATCTTTGCGGACGCTTCAATGATTCTATCGGTGCTATCCGCTCTTGGGATTTCGGAAGCTGGAACTTCCCGGTAATCATCGACAATATGATGAACCTTGACCTTCTGTTTACTGTAAGCAAATGGACCGGTGACAACAAATACAAAGATATTGCCATCAAACACGCTGTCACTACGATGAACAATCATTTCCGTCCTGATTATACTTGTTGGCACGTAGTCAGCTACAACAATGACGGTACGGTAGAGCGTAAACAAACTCACCAAGGAAAAAATGACGATTCTTCCTGGTCGCGCGGACAGGCTTGGGCTGTATACGGATATACTTCCTGCTACCGTGAAACAAATGATACCACTTTCTTAAACTTTGCAGTGAACATTGCTGACATGATTATGGAACGTGTAAAAACAGACGATGCCATTCCTTACTGGGATTATGACGCTCCAGTTACCGAAGAGACTCCCCGTGATGCTTCAGCTGCTGCTGTAACCGCTGCCGGATTCATTGAACTGAGTACAATGGTTCCCGATGGAAAGAAATACCTGGATTACGCAGAAAAGATACTAAAGAGTTTATCCAGCGATGCATATCTTGCCAAAGCAGGTGAAAATCAAGGATTCATTCTGTTGCACTCTGTAGGTTCATTGCCTAACGGCTCTGAAATAGATACTCCATTGAACTATGCTGACTATTACTATCTGGAAGCATTGAAGAGATTCATGGACCTGAAAGGTATCAATTACCAAAACATCTAATCAATAAAACCATCATTCTGATTATATCATGAATAAAACTATCAAATATATTGTCCTGCTGGCATTTGCATGTTTTGTAGGCAAGGGGTATGCACAAGAATTGAAAAGCGAAGTATTCTCGCTTCTCAATCTGGATTATCCGGGATTGGAGAAAGTAAAGGCATTGCACCAGGAAGGTAAAGATGAAGATGCCGCCAAAGCATTGCTCGACTATTATCGTGCCCGCACGAATGTGAAGACTCCGGACATCAATCTGAAAAATATCACCATTGGCAAGGAAGAACAAAAATGGGCGGATGACGGATTGCAGCACACATTCTTTGTACACAAAGGCTATCAGCCTTCGTATAACTACGGAGAAGATATCAACTGGCAATACTGGCCGGTGAAAGATAACGAACTTCGTTGGCAACTCCACCGTCACAAATGGTTTACTCCGATGGGTAAAGCATATCGCGTATCCGGTGATGAAAAATATGCCAAAGAATGGGCGCACCAATACATCGACTGGATCAAGAAAAATCCGTTAGTTAAAATGGATAAGAAAGAATATGAACTGATAAGCGACGGAAAAATCAAAGGTGAACTGGAAAATGTACGTTTTGCATGGCGTCCACTGGAAGTCAGCAATCGTCTGCAAGACCAGACTTCACAATTCCAGCTGTTCCTCCCCTCTCCTTCTTTCACGCCGGACTTCTTAACCGAATTCCTTGTGAACTATCACAAACATGCCGTACACATTCTGGGTAACTACTCGGATCAGGGCAACCACCTGTTATTTGAAGCTCAGCGTATGATCTATGCAGGTGCATTCTTCCCTGAGTTTAAAGATGCCCCTGCATGGAGAAAAAGTGGTATCGATATTCTGAATCGTGAGGTTAACGTTCAGGTATATAATGACGGCGGACAGTTCGAACTCGACCCACACTACCATCTGGCAGCAATCAATATTTTCTGCAAAGCTCTGGGTATTGCGGATGTTAATGGATTCCGTAATGAATTCCCGCAAGACTATCTGGATACAATCGAAAAGATGATCATGTTCTATGCCAACATCTCTTTCCCCGATTATACCAACCCATGTTTCAGCGATGCCAAACTGACCAATAAAAAAGAGATGTTGGGTAACTACCGTTCATGGAGTAAACTGTTCCCTGAAAACCAGGCTATCAAGTATTTTGCAACAGAAGGTAAAGAAGGCGCATTGCCTGATTATATGTCGAAAGGTTTCTTGAAATCAGGTTTCTTCGTTTTCCGCAATTCTTGGGGAACGGACGCTACACAAATGGTAGTGAAAGCCGGTCCTAAAGCCTTCTGGCACTGCCAGCCGGATAATGGTACATTCGAACTGTGGTTCAACGGTAAAAACCTTTTCCCTGATTCAGGTTCATATGTGTATGCAGGCGAAGGTGAAGTGATGGAACAACGCAACTGGCATCGTCAAACTGCCGTACACAATACTGTGACATTAAATAACAAGAATCTGGAAACGACAGAATCCGTGACTAAATTGTGGCAGCCGGAAGGCAATATCCAAACATTGGTTACAGAAAATCCCGGCTATAAAAACCTAAAACACCGCCGTTCTGTATTCTTCGTTGACAATACTTATTTTGTTATCGTAGACGAGGTGGCCGGTAGCGCCAAAGGTTCTGTCAACCTACACTATCAGATGCCTAAGGGAGAAATAGCCAACAGTCGCGAAGACATGACCTTCCTTACCCAATTTGAAGATGGAAGCAACATGAAACTGCAATGCTTCGGCCCTACCGGCATGACTTTGAAAAAAGAACCGGGATGGTGTTCCACTGCATACCGCAAACGTTACAAACGTATGAACGTTTCATTCAATGTGAAAAAAGAGAATGATGACGCAATACGTTATATCACCATTATCTATCCAGTCAAGAAAAGCGCAGATGCCCCTAAATTTGCCGCTAAATTCAAGAACAAAACATTCAATGAAAACGGATTGGAAGTAGAAGTGAAAGTAAACGGAAAGAAACAGTCATTAAAGTATAATTTATAATATAGCGACCAGCGAGCCTCCGAAGCCTTTTTCCGTAGCAGGCATATATATCCATACGGAAATCAGGCTCCAGTGTCTCGCTGGTTATCACTGTAATCTGATAGTATTTCTATTATGAAAAACAATACCTCCACTTTACTTCTTCCACTGGCAGCACTGAGCCTTGCTTCCTGTGCCGGCCAAAAGAAAGAAGAAACTAAACGCCCGAATATCATTTTTATGATGACGGACGACCATACCACCCAAGCAATGTCGTGCTATGGAGGAAATCTGATTCAAACTCCCAACATGGACCGTATTGCCAATGAGGGTATCCGTTTTGACAACTGCTATGCAGTGAATGCTCTTTCCGGCCCTTCACGCGCTTGTATCCTCACCGGTAAATTCAGTCACGAAAATGGTTTTACCGATAATGCAAGCACATTCAATGGCGATCAGCAGACATTCCCGAAACTGCTTCAACAATCCGGCTACCAGACTGCAATGATTGGTAAATGGCATCTCATCAGCGAACCTCAAGGATTTGACCATTGGAGTATCCTGAGCGGTCAGCATGAACAAGGTGACTACTATGATCCTGACTTCTGGGAAAATGGAAAACACATAGTAGAAAAAGGATATGCTACGGATATCATCACGGACAAAGCGATTGAGTTTCTTGAAGGTCGTGACAGGAACAAGCCTTTCTGCATGATGTATCACCAGAAAGCGCCACACCGCAACTGGATGCCTGCTCCCCGTCATCTGGGTATATTCAACAACACTACTTTCCCCGAACCGGCCAATCTGTTTGACGATTACGAAGGACGTGGAAGGGCAGCCCGCGAGCAGGATATGTCCATTGAACATACTCTGACAAATGACTGGGACCTGAAACTGTTGACCCGCGAAGAAATGCTGAAAGATACAACCAACCGACTATATAGCGTTTACAAACGTATGCCGATAGAAGTACAGGACAAATGGGACTCTGCTTATGCACAACGCATAGCCGAATATCGCAAAGGTGACCTGAAAGGCAAAGCACTGATCAGTTGGAAATATCAGCAATACATGCGCGACTATCTGGCTACCGTTCTTGCTGTAGACGAAAACATAGGCCGCCTGCTGAACTATCTGGAAAAAACAGGAGAACTGGATAATACCATCATCATCTATACTTCCGACCAAGGCTTCTTCCTTGGCGAGCACGGTTGGTTTGACAAACGTTTCATGTATGAAGAATGTCAGCGCATGCCGCTTATCATTCGCTTTCCAAAAGCAATCAAAGCCGGAAGCACCAGCAATGCTATCAGTATGAATGTGGACTTTGCTCCCACTTTCCTCGACTTTGCCGGAATAGAAATTCCATCGGATATCCAAGGCTCTTCTCTGAAACCAATTCTGGAAAATGAAGGTAAGACTCCGGCAGACTGGCGCAAAGCTGCTTACTACCATTATTATGAGTATCCGGCAGAGCACTCTGTAAAACGTCACTACGGAATCCGTACACAGGACTTCAAACTGATTCATTTCTATAACGATATCGATGAATGGGAAATGTATGATATGAAAGCTGATCCGAGAGAGATGAACAATGTTTTCGGGAAGCCGGAGTATGCTGAGAAACAGAAAGAGTTGATGCGACTACTCGAAGATACTCAGAAACAATATAAAGATACTGATCCGGACGAAAAGGAAACAGAACTTTTCAATGGAGACAGAAGACTAATGAAGAATCGTTAAATAATAAATATAGGCACGAATGTCACGGATTTCACGGTTTTGCTTCGCTTTATCGTGTTCGAGAATCCGTAAAACCTATATCATTTGTGCCTAAAAAAGTATAATACGAAAGTTTCATTTGAATAGAAAAAGAATTAACCCAAAATAATTATATCATGGACAGAAGAAATTTTATAAAAAGCACTGGTTGGTCTTTTCTAGGACTGGCAGCTTCAGGCAACCTGCTTGGTTCTTGCGCAGCAGGAAGCAAAGAAGCTAAAAAGATAATGCCATCGGCGAGTAATCTGAAGATGTACTGGGGCGACTTACACAACCATTGTAATATTACATACGGACACGGTGACATGCGCGATGCTTTCGAAGCAGCCAAAGGACAACTGGATTTTGTAAGCGTGACTCCCCACGCTATGTGGCCCGACATACCCGGTGCAGACGATCCGCGTCTGAAATGGGTGATTGATTATCATACCGGTGCTTTCAAGCGCCTACGCGAAGGGGGATATGAGAAATACGTAGCTATGACAAATGAATACAATAAAGAAGGCGAATTCCTTACTTTTGTCGGCTATGAAGCTCACAGTATGGAGCATGGTGACCATGTTGCACTCAACTACGACCTTGACGCACCGCTTGTAGAATGTACTTCTATCGAAGACTGGAAACAAAAAGCCAAAGGGCACAAAGTATTTATCACTCCGCACCACATGGGTTATCAGGGAGGCTATCGCGGTTACAACTGGAAATGCTTTACCGAAGGAGATCAGACTCCTTTCGTAGAAATGTATTCCCGTCATGGTCTGGCAGAAAGTGACCAGGGTGATTATCCGTATCTACATGATATGGGGCCTCGCCAATGGGAAGGAACCATCCAATACGGTCTTGAATTAGGAAATAAGTTCGGAATCATGGCTTCTACGGACCAGCACTCCGGTTATCCCGGAAGTTATGGTGACGGACGTATCGGTGTATTGGCTCCGTCACTGACTCGTGACGCCATTTGGGACGCTCTTCGCACTCGTCACGTATGTGCCGCAACCGGTGATAAGATATTAATAGACTTCCGTCTCAACGATGCTTTTATGGGCGATGTAGTACGTGGCAACAGCCGCCGTATCTATCTGAACGTTGACGGAGAAAGTTGTATCGACTATGTAGATATCGTAAAGAACGGACAGATTCTGGCCCGTATGAATGGTCCATTGACTCCGGTTGCTCCCGAAGGTGACACGGTACGCTGCAAAGTAAAAGTAGACTTCGGTTGGAACCGTGAAGAAAGGTACGTACACTGGCAAGGAAAATTGTCTGTTGACAAAGGACGCATCCTGAGTGTAACCCCATGCTTCCGCGGCGCAGCTTTCACTTCTCCGCAAGAAGGGGAAACAGAATTTCACACTCATGTGAACCGTATTGTATCTGTAGGCGATAAAGAAACGGAACTGGATATGTACAGCAGCAAAAATCCGAATACGACTACCGCCGCCATGCAAGCTGTCATCCTTGAACTGGAAATGCCCAAAGATGGAAAAGTCATTGCCGAATTCAATGGCAAGAAATTTGAACATACATTAGGAGAGTTGCTTGAGGGGTCACGCTCTCACTTCATGATTGGCTGGCTGAGTGAAGCGATTCTTTTCAACCGTGCTATGCCCGAAAGTTGTTTCAAGCTGGAACATTACATGGAAGATAAAGAGCCTCAACGTGATACGGACTATTACTATGTACGTGTTCGTCAACGCGACGGACAATGGGCGTGGAGTTCACCCATCTGGGCAGAAAGAGTATAAGTTGGTATATGAAAGGAAACAGTTGCTTTGTTTGTGCCAAGCCGTTGGCACAGTTGTGTCAAGCCGTTGGCACTACTATGCCAACGCGTTGGCACAAGCGTGCCAATAGGGTGGCACAAACATGGCACAGTATAAACGAATTTAAAGCATACCTGGTTATATGAAAAAAGAATACGCTATAGGAATTGATCTTGGCGGGACTTCTGTGAAATACGCTCTTATTGACAATAACGGCGTATTTCACTTTCAAGGGAAGCTACCGTCGAATGCCGACGTATCAGCCGAAGCTGTCATCGGGCAATTGATCAAGGCAGTCAATGAAGTGAAAAACTTTGCCGAAGCAAAGGGATATACAATAGCCGGTATCGGGATAGGAACACCGGGAATTGTCGATTGTACGAATCGTATCGTATTGGGAGGTGCGGAGAATATTCAAGGTTGGGAAAATCTGAAACTGGCAGACCGGATGGAAAAAGAGAGCGGACTTCCGACCCAACTGGGAAATGACGCTAATCTGATGGGACTCGGCGAAACAATGTACGGAGCCGGAAACGGAGCCACCCATGTTATCTTTCTGACTGTAGGAACCGGTATCGGTGGCGCAATCGTAATTGACGGCAAGCTTTTCAACGGATATGCCAACAGAGGTACCGAACTGGGACATGTCCCTTTAATAGCCAATGGCGAACCTTGCGCCTGCGGTTCAGCAGGGTGTCTGGAACATTATGCTTCCACTGCTGCACTGGTCCGTCGTTTCAGCAAACGGATAGCCGAAGCCGGCATATCTTATCCGAATGAAGAAATAAACGGAGAATTGATCATCCGTCTCTATAAACAAGGAGATAAGATCGCTGTCGAATCACTGGAAGAACATTGCGATTTTCTCGGACACGGTATTGCCGGATTTATCAATATCTTCAGCCCGCAAAGAGTCGTTATCGGTGGAGGACTGTCTGAAGCCGGAGATTTCTATATTCAGAAAGTAAGTGAGAAAGCCCTCCGTTATGCCATTCCCGACTGTGCCGTAAACACGGAAATTATGGCTGCTTCTTTAGGAAACAAAGCAGGAAGTATCGGAGCGGCATCACTTGTATTTACTCAACTTTCCGCTCCTAACTTAGTCAGATTATGAAGAAAAAACAGGGCTCACCCACTGATCAACAATAGGACCGTCAGCCTGAAAGAACTCTTTCTAAAAAATGATTCTAATGAAACAACGATACTACTTACTCCTATTATTTACAGCACTGCTTTCCGGCACTGGATATGCGCAGAAAAGCGTTATGCATTTAAGTCAATCCACGCTGATGCATGAAGTTCGTGAAACACCTTCTCCATTGGACGGACAACACATTGCTGTCAATCCGCCACGCTTTATGTGGCCGGATAAATTTCCTCATCTCGGAGCCGTACTGGACGGTGTAGAAGAAGAGGACTACAAACCGGAAGTTACTTACCGTATCCGGATCTCACGCGACCCGGAGTTCCAATCAGACGTAATCACCGCCGAGAGAAACTGGGCATTCTTCAACCCTTTCAAACTCTTTGAGAAAGGAAAATGGTATTGGCAACATGCCTATGTAGATAAAGATGGAAAAGAAGAGTGGTCACCTGTCTATCATTTCTATGTAGACGAACAGACACGAACATTCAATCCGCCTTCCTTACAAGAAGTATTGACTAAATTGCCTCAAAGCCACCCACGCATTCTGCTCGATGCGAAAGACTGGGATCATATCATTGAACGGAATAAAAATAATCCGGAAGCACAGCTATATATTCAAAGGGCGCAGGAATGTCTCAACCATCCGTTGAAACACCTGGAAGAAGAAATCGATACGACACAAGTAGTCAAACTGACTAACATTGTACAATACCGTTCTGCCCTGATTCGCGAAAGCCGAAAAATAGTGGACCGTGAAGAAGCAAATATCGAAGCTATGGTACGTGCTTACTTACTGACCAAAGAAGAGATTTACTACAAAGAAGGAATCAAGCGTCTTGCCGAAATCCTTTCATGGAAAAACAGCAAATACTTTGCCGGAGACTTCAACCGTTCAACCATCTTATCTATGAGCACTTCCGCCTATGACGCATGGTATAACTTGCTGACTCCGGAAGAAAAGAAACTGCTATTGAGAACTATCCGAGATAATGGCAAGAAATTCTATCATGAATACGTAAATCATCTTGAAAACCGTATTGCCGACAATCACGTCTGGCAAATGACTTTCCGTATTCTGAATATGGCAGCCTTCGCCACCTATGGAGAATTGCCGATGGCTTCTACTTGGGTAGACTACTGCTACAACGAATGGGTATCACGTCTGCCGGGACTTAACACGGACGGAGGATGGCACAATGGAGATTCTTACTTCCACGTCAATCTTCGTACGTTAATCGAAGTTCCTGCTTTCTACTCACGTATCAGTGGTTTCAACTTTTTTGCCGATCCCTGGTATAATAACAATGCGCTTTATGTAATCTACCACCAGCCTCCGTTCTCCAAATCTGCCGGACATGGTAATTCACACGAGACTAAGATGAAACCCAATGGAACACGGGTAGGCTACGCCGATGCACTGGCACGGGAATGCAACAACCCGTGGGCTGCCGCTTATGCACGTACGATCCTGCAAAAAGAACCGGACATCATGAAAAAGTCTTTCCTTGGAAAATCAGGAGATTTGACCTGGTATCGTTGTACAACCAATAAATCTCTCCCCAAAGAGGAACATTCCCTGGCGGAACTGCCTATGACGAAAGTCTTTAATGAAACAGGAATTGCAACCATGCATACTTCACTGGGAAATATAGAAGAAAATGCTATGTTATCATTCCGCTCCAGCCCGTACGGTTCTACTTCACATGCACTTGCCAATCAGAACGCATTCAATACCTTCTACGGTGGCAAAGCTATTTTTTATAGTAGCGGACATCGTACCGGATTCACTGACGATCATTGTATGTATTCATACCGGAATACCCGTGCTCATAATAGTATTCTTGTGAACGGAATGACTCAAACTATTGGTACAGAAGGATATGGATGGATTCCACGCTGGTATGAAGGAGAAAAGATTTCGTATATGGCAGGAGATGCTTCCAATGCATATGGAAAAATCACCGCTCCTATCTGGCTGAAACGTGGTGAACTATCAGGTACTCAATATACTCCCGAAAAAGGATGGGATGAGAATAAGCTGGATTATTTCCGTCGCCATATCATCCAGCTAGGGAATACCGGTGTATATGTGATTTACGATGAATTGGAAGGTAAAGAAGCTGTCACGTGGAGTTACCTTCTACATACAGTAGAGCTCCCTATGGAGATGCAGGAACTTGGCAATGAAGTAAAAGTCACAGGAAAGAACAAGGCGGGAGGTATATCTGTCGCGCATCTTTTCAGTTCTGCTAAAACAGAGCAAGCCATTGTAGATACATTCTTCTGTGCTCCGACCAACTGGAAGAATGTAACCAATGCCCAAGGAAAAGCGGTGAAGTATCCTAACCACTGGCACTTCTCCTCCACAACTGTTCCTTGCAAGATTGCCCGTTTCCTTACTGTAATGGATACGCACGGAAATAACCGTCCGGACATGAAAGTCATCCGCAAAGGAAACACAGTACAAGTAGGTGACTGGATAATTACCTGTAATCTGACTGATAAAGGAAAATCAGCTATCAGCGTCACTAATAAAACGGAGAAAGTTTCTCTAAACTATGATGCTGGTAAAAAGGAAGGTGTAACTATTGTAACCGATCAGGTAAATGGCAAACAAGTAAATAAAGTTTTAACAGACTATTTACCGGACTTCGAAATATAATTATCAGTTCTCAATCATTAGCCCCCGATATTTATGGCATGCCAACATATCGGGGGCTATTATTATATATGCAACGATCAAACATTGAATCCTGCAAAAACGTTATATTTGCAGACAGAAATAAAAAAAGAAACAAAAAATGAAGTATATCGGAGCACATGTAAGCGCATCCGGCGGTGTGGAGTTCGCCCCCATTAATGCGCATGAGATAGGAGCAAATGCGTTTGCTCTATTTACCAAAAACCAACGTCAATGGGTGAGCAAGCCTTTGACCGAAGAAAGTATCCAACTTTTCAAAGAGAATTGTGAGAAGTACAATTTTCAGGCGGACTATATTTTACCACACGACAGTTACCTCATTAATCTGGGACATCCCGAAGAGGAAGGACTGGCGAAAAGCCGCGCTGCCTTTTTGGATGAGATGCAACGCTGCGAACAACTAGGTTTGAAACTACTCAATTTCCACCCTGGCAGTTCTCTCAATAAAATAGCGATAGAAGATTGTCTGGCACTTATCGCAGAAAGTATCAATATCACCCTTGAAAAGACTAAAGGAGTAACGGCAGTAATAGAAAACACAGCCGGACAAGGCAGTAATCTGGGAAGCGAGTTCTGGCAACTTAAATATATCATCGACCGGGTAGAAGATAAAAGCCGTGTCGGTATCTGCCTGGATACTTGCCATACATACACGGCAGGGTATGATATCGTAAATGATTATGATAAAGTGTTCGATGAGTTTGAGAAAGAAGTAGGATTCAAGTATTTACGTGGTATGCACCTGAATGATTCTAAAAAAGAATTAGGCAGTCATGTTGATCGCCATGATAACATTGGTAAAGGGTTAATCGGAAGTACGTTCTTTGAAAAATTAATGAAAGATTCAAGGTTCGACAATATGCCGCTTATTCTCGAAACACCTGATGAAAGTAAGTGGGCAGAAGAGATTTCATGGCTGAGAAGCGTTGAATAACAGAGATAACCGATCCCAATTATACAAAGAATATGCCAATAGCCGGAAGTGTATCATTCCGGTTATTGGCATAAATTAGTAACACAAATTCAGTAGATACTTCACTAATAAATATTTGCCATACTGACTAAAGGCTCATAGAGTTTCTCTATATCCTGTGAATCCATCTCTATCTGCACCTGATCGCCCGGCATCAGCCGTTGTCCTTTAGGAGCCCAATTTTTCCGGTCACGATGAACGTTAATAATAACACAACGTTCCGGCAAGCGAAGTTCATCTACTATTTTACCATCCAGATAAGAGCCACTCATGACCTCTACTGATAAAGTATAGCGGGGCTCTTCTTTAAAGGCAGGGGAGTTAATCATATCATCATATAAAATCACATTGAAGGGTTTTATCTGGAGCATCTCCGTGAAATAGTAAGTCAATCCCCCCACGACAATAGATGGATAAAAGACTTCCAGATGTCCCGTTATCTCTGTAATAAGTACGATAGCCGTCAGTGGAGTACGAACTACAGCTACAAGAAAAGCTGACATACAAATTAACATGATATAGCTGATGTTTTCATAAGCAATCACTCCCTGCCGGACCATTATCAAGGCTACGATTTGTCCCAGCAATCCTCCTGTTACCAATGTAGGGATGAAACTTCCTCCCGGCAAACCCGAAGAAAAAGAAAAGATACTGAATACAAAGTGTAGCAACATCATGCCTACAATCCAAAGAATATGCGTATCCGGACTCGTTGCCTGCAAAAGTAAGAATTGCTCTCCTCCACCAGTCAGATTGACTTCGGCCATAGAAATAAGGAAAGCGATAAAAAGGAGATATAGCATCTTCACATACTCCGGATGCTTGATGGCGGGATAAATCCGTTTAACTTGAAGAGTCGTGACGGAAAAGAACTTTCCGAAAACAGACACCACAGCTGCCAACAAGAGAAACAGCTTAACCTGTGACCAGAAAGTCATTCCCGGTACAATGGCATCGATCTGAAAATAAGGGCTGATCGAAAATATCCAACTGGCAACTCCACCCGCCACTACTCCTGCCAAAAGAGTAGTAATGGCTGTCTTTGGAGCATCAAACCGTTCAATAGATTCGATAACGAGTAAAGAAGAAGCCAATGGGGCAGCAAACGCGGCAGCTAGTCCCGCACCGGCACCTGCGGCCAATAACTGTTTTCGTTCACCAGTAAGCACTCTCCCCCATTTAGAGACCAAAAATCCTACATACGAACCAATCTGTACAGAAGGACCTTCGCGTCCTAAAGACAACCCGGTGCTTAACGCAAGTATTCCACCCACGAATTTAGCAACCAGTTCGATGAACGGATGTTTATATGCCACCCTGCCGTTAATTACTCCACGTGTTTGCGGAATACCTCCACCCGTTATCAAGGGCATCTTCTTCACCAACCATGATACGAATATAAGAATCCCCCACATCAACAGGAAGAGAGGAAGATACCAGTACCATTTAGGGTGCGAATTAAAGAAATCATGCCGAAGATTAAAGAAATACTGAAGCATATAATGGTAGGGTACAGCAATAAGCCCTGTCAGTAATCCAACAAAGATACTGACAAAGTAAAGCCGCGCATCAATCAATTTAAGCTTAAAGATACGCCAGCGCCCTTTATCTTTTAATTTTTTTATCAGTCGAAACATTCAACAGGGGTTTCATTGTTTTAAATGCATGGATACAACAATGGAAACCCCGTTGAGGTTTTTGAATTTCCTTTAAAATTCAGGTGAATAACGATTTAAATAACATCTATTGTTATCTTCTTCAATGTCCCATCAGATTGAGACGCAATATAACATGTACCATAAAATAAGAACCCAGGGCATTATAATCTACATCACGAATAGCCGAGGGAGTAATGGTACGTACCAATGAAATGTCCTGGTGGAGTATATCATATATTTTAAAACGAATCAATAATTGCTTCTTTTTCAGAAACGCCTTGGAAAGTTGACTATTCCACATAAAGTTCTCGCGTGCATTCCCTTCATAGTCATAACCTTCCCGGATAAAGTAAGTCAGGTCTGTATACAGTTCTACCCCCCAGGGAAGATAAAGCTGCAACTGTGTTCCGATCTGGTAATCATAAGTCTCAGTCCTCTTTTCTCCAACATTATTATACGAGCTATTATAAAGCAATCCGGCAAATCCTGTAATCTCTACCTGACAGGTTCGATAAGTTAACTGTAAGCGTTCACGGGCCGTCAAATGCTTTACTGTACTTTTCATTGGTTCCTCTCTATTCAGCGTAGTATATCCATTTTGATTTCGGTATTGTACATAAGAATAGGTGCGGAATATCCAGCTACGATTCCTGAAAGGAGTGTTCAGAGAGAAAGAACCTAAGGCCCGCCAATTACCATTCATATTCATCGGAGTCGTAACACGTCCACCCGTTTCTTCATCATAGGTCACTTGATTGGTTACACTGTTGACTGTATTCTCCACCAAAAGGGAAGCTACAATGTTGCGCTGACGCTTCGTATGATACGAATTGAAGTTTAACGTAAAAGTATTCGTGTATGAGGGCTTCAAAGCAGGATTACCGATACGGATATTCAACGGATTCGTCCGATCTTCCACCGGTTGCAAATCACGGACATTAGGCTGACGTCCTTTTCCCCGATATACTATCTGTAAGCGGGTACGCTTCGAGAATTTATATCGGAAGTTAACCGTAGGAGAGAAATTCAGAACTGATCTCTTCAAAGGCTCTTCCGGGGGATCACTCAATAAAGAATGACTGACCGACTTTTGAGGCTCCAAATCTACACCTACATTATAATTATACTTCTTACGGGAAGTACGCACAGCCAAGTTGAGCAGATGATTGCTATATTGATTTTCAAACTGATTGCTAGCACTTTCATCATAGTCGGGAGTAAATTCTCCTAAATCCTCATTCCAATCATAAACAAAACGATCCGAATTATTCACCTTATACTGATAACTGTAACGAAGCTGAAGATGATGCATCCAAAGTAACGGTTCTACATATACAAGCTGTACCCTATAATTATATCCGTCGATATCATCTTCAATCTTTTGATTCTTACTATCTTCTCTGTCATTTTTAAAGTAATGTGTAGTAGAAAGATTCTTCCTGTCATTAGAAGAAGAATTCGTTCCATAATCTACTTTTAAGGCAACATTCCTTCCTTTCTGGCTAAGTTTACGGCTAAGTTGTAGCATCATTGTCACATTATACTGGGAATTGTGGTTTGAACCGGATGATACTTTCTCATTCAGCAGCACGTCATTCCCCCACCCTTCCTGAAAGCCTTTATTCTCTCTGTCATTGGCAGAAAAACGATATTGAGGACGAAATATCAAGGTAGTTACAGAGTCCATTTTCCATTCGAGGAAAGCATTAGCAACCAGGTTATTATTCTCCGTGCGACTATTATTCGTACTCCGGGTAATTGATTTGTCTTTTCTAATATAATTATCGACGGTGGTACGACTGTCTTCCAAACGATCTGTTCCGACATATTGGATGTTTGAACGGAGTTTGACACGTTTCCAGTCATAAGTCGCATTCACACCCAAAGAACGGGATGTAGTCAGTCCCATACGATTGCGGATATTCCCAGTGGAACTTGAAGATTCTTTCTGTATTTCCGAGAATCCCTGATTATTGGTATTATTGAGATTACCGATGACGGTCAACTGAGAATTATCGCGGAAACGATTCAATGTATTCGCCACCTCATAGCGATCCTTACTGCCATATCCACCCATAAAATTCTCAAGCCAACCTTGTTTCATGCCTTTCTTTACCGATAAATCAAGAATCATTTCTTCTTCTCCGTCATCAATACCTGTCAGACGCGCCAAATCCGATTGTCGTTCATAGGCTTTCAGTTTCTCTACCATTTCTACAGGAAGATTCTTTAGTGCAGCTTTCGGGTCATCGGAGAAAAACTCCTTGCCATCTACCAGAATCTTCTTCACTTCCTTGCCGTGAATCAGCAACTTGCCATCTGCATCAATCTCTCCGCCAGGAAGTTGTTTCACTAATTCTTCGAGCATAGACCCCTCAGGAGTACGGTAAGCAGAAGCATTAAACACAGTTGTATCTCCTTCTGTTATTACCATTGGCGCTTGCCCTACTACCACCGTTTCATCCAGAGCATAGCTTTCCGGTGTTAAGGATATATCTCCCAAATGGGCAGAAACAGTCTTTTGAGAATTGAATACAAGCTGATAAACAGGCTTATATCCAACGAAGGAAACATGAAGAAGCAGAGACTTATTTGGAGTCTTTCTTATGAAAGAAAGCTGGAACTTTCCATTTATATCTGTAGCTCCACCCACTAATAATGTGCTGTCCGGTAAAGACAAAAGCCGGATCGTTGCAAACGATACCGGCTGATAGGTTTCAGTATCAACTACCCGCCCGGCAAAGCTCTCTTTGCCGGACTGTGCATAGACAGCCAAACTTATCAGTAACAAGACATAACAACTAATCAAACGATACTGAAAAGAATACATCTGTCTATGCGCTTTTGTGTTGAATCAGTAAAATAAAACTATAATAAACCTAATATCTATTACTTATTCTGACCTTGATGAGGAGCGTGTTGTCTTTGTCTCTGACGATCTCCCTGTCCGGGTTTGTGACCCTGCCCGGGTCTTTGGTCTTTTCTGCGGTCAAATTCTTTTCTGAATTTATTCATATTGCTCTTCTCTTGCTGGTAGATCTTCATAATTTGCTTCTGAGAGAGAATCTTACTGAACTCATTATAATACTTCTCACGGATATCCAGCATTTTACGGCTTTGTGCAAACTGACCTTTCAGCATCTTGGCTATTTCCGCATCAGTCATTACAGGTCTCGGAGTTCCTTTTGCAGTCTTCGCTTCAGTACCTTGAGCGGTTTCTTTTTTCACTCTAGGCTCACGATTCATCATACGGCAATCACGTAACTCCTTCAGATATTTCTCATAAATGGGAGTAAATTTAGCAGCTGTAGCATCATCCAACATGAGTGCTTTCACCATTTGATTGGTCTGCATCTGCATCATTTGTTCCGGTGTAGGACGTTGTTTCTTTTCTTTATTATCCTTTTCCTGAGCGGAAAGAGTCATCTGGCTTCCCATAAACAAAACCGCCAGCACCACATAAATAAATTTAGTCTTCATAATCTTCACTGTTTAATAATTATTGATTGAGTTTTAGTTTAAAAATATATCGTTCTCAGAGAAGCTGACGAGCTCTTCCAGCTCCTCATCTGATAATTCTTTGATCCATTTATCTACCGGATCAGCAGCTACATTATTATTTTCAATAGCGAGTCTGTTCGAAGTAGCCGGAACATCTGTATTCATATAGCGGAGAGACGGAGTAAACAAAATTCCCGCCAAGACCGCTGCAACAGCTATTACAGCAGGGATAATCCTCTTTAGCCGACGGTTTCTTCGTTGTTCGCCAACCGTACGTTCCAGAATCTTATGCTGTGCCTCCTCGAAAAAGTTCTCCGGAGTGCGATAAGGCGTCCGCTTACCAATATTGTCAAAATCAAAATCCTTATCCATGATGTTACCTATTTAATATGTATTCCTTTATTTTATCCTTCGCATAGTGATAATTCACTTTCAAGGTTTCAACCTTGCTATCCAACACACGTGCAATTTCTTCATATTCCAATTCATCGTAATAGCGCAAGTTGAAAACGATCCGCTGCTTTTCCGGCAAAGTCAATATGGCTTCCTGAAATTTCACAGCCAACTCATCTTCGTAGTCTATATAGTCAGAAGCTTTTAGCTTGTTCATCAGCTCTTCCTGAACCTCTTCTGCCGATATTACTTCTTCTTTACGACCATTCAATAACCGAAGACATTCATTAGTTGCAATTCTGTAAATCCATGTACTCAGCGAACTTTCATCCCGAAATTGGTCTAAATGACGGAATACACGAATAAAGACTTCCTGCAGCACATCTTCTGCATCTTCATGAGACACCACCATTCTCCGGATATAATTATATATCGGTCCCTGAAAACTGTCCACCAGTAACCTGAATCCCCGTTCGCGATCGGAAGAACAAGCTTTTCGGATTTTATCTTCGTTTATCATCTATTATTTCTGAACTTTGATTATTAGAACGTCGAAAAGGAACGAAGTTAAATGTACAAAGAGCGATTTCACATTTATTAATAGAATGGAGAGAGTGAAGAATAAAAAAACACCTTCATAGTCTTTTTCAAGACTATGAAGGTGCTATTCATCCTTTATATACAAGTTAGTTGCCTTAAACTCACCAGAACTTATTATGTTCTGCACTATATTCAAAGCCAACAGCTTTCAACTGACTGATAATATGTTCTTTACTTACGCCCATATCTTCGCAAAGCTCATCCAGTGAAGAATAACAATCGCGTAACTTCATATTGATGACACTAAACAGCATCATCGGATCTTTAGGTAATTCCATAATTCACAATCTTTTAAACCGGGTGCAAAGTTACAGCAATCTCACCGAATAGCAAAACAAATCAAGGACCGATTTCTTCTATTTTCAAAGAGATTCTCTCAATCAGTTTGCTAAGTTCTTCCTCCAAAGGTATCACATTGAAATCTTTCCAGAAATCTTCGTCATATCTGAAATTCATATCAGAAAAGATAGTACGTGTAGGTAATCTCTCTGCCCGAGGAAATGCAGTCACCTGTTCCGTATCCACTTTGCAAGTGATCATTTCAAACCAAATCTGCATATGCGGACTACCAGACAGCAAGCGCCTTCGTTTCACTTTGAAAGAAAGATCGCCGCGGATATGATGAATATAATAAATTCCTTGCCATGGCTTGTAAGAAATAGTATAAACCACCTTTTGCAGTATCATATTAATACCACGCGTACGCCTTTCTACAAACATTCCCGATGCTTTCTTCACACGTTGAGGATCGACCTCAAAACGAGCTTGCAACAAAGCATTTGTCTCAGCATCAATATACAAATCTCCACAGTAGAGAGGCTCGATTATCTCTTTCTTTTGTTCAAAGTGTATAACATTAACACAGCGATCATCAATGAATGTCACTCCCTGTGAAGTGTAGAGATAGCCGTTATCACCTGCATCAGGTATCAGAAATGAAGGCATATCTTTCATTATATCCATCTGAAAACATGCCTGAATGCCGGACTTTACCTTAACAAGCAGACTATCCTTAGCTTCCACATTACTCAACCGACTCATCTTTAGCAGCTTTACCTGATCGGAAACAGAAGGGTGAGTAGCGATTTTATAAACTTTAAAGACTGCTTCAGTTAGATTCTGAACCTTATTTTTCAATAGAACCCCTTCACGGTAGAATGTTGTCAGGTAAGTGGGAGAATGAGAATAATTCTGCTCTCTTTGCCGTCCCATTTCCTTCAACAATTTATAAGGATCAACCCATTGAACCACCACTTCCTGCAGAGGGACCACCTTCGGTTCCAAACTCAAAATATTATGCCTTCCTGCCAAAACGGAAACTTCCAAAGTTTGTGAAACATATCCTATATGGGAAAACACGACCGAATCATTTTGCAAAGAATCCGGTAAAGAAAGTCTGAACTCACCTTCCTTATTAGTGACAATACCCACAGATGTCCTCCGAACTCCTACGGATGCAGAAGCGACAGGCATCCCGGTTTCCTTATCCAGCAAAGTTCCTGTAAGCATAATATTTACAAACTGAGCAGATGCAGGGCCCGCATGCTGCTGTTTAATTTGTGTAAAAGGAGTTATCAGAATATGGGTGCCTATTACTTTAAACTCCAAACTGGTATCTCCTACAATCTCATAAATGGCCTGACGAATAGTTCGTTCTCCTTTTTGTATCTTTACCGTTGCGTCATTATTCACTACCTTGCTATCATAAATAAACAGATAACCCGACTGTTGAGAAATATAGCCTAACAGGGAGTAGACTGTTCCTTTCGTCTTGGGCAGACTGATCATGCTCTCCAGCACATCTTCTCCGGTTGCTCTTAACGTATTCGACACGAAAAAGAGTAAACACAGAATAGCCATATAGCGATAAACCAGCCTCATCTTACTTTTTTTAAAATTATTCTGCCAGCATAAATGTATCTCCCTGTCGTGTACACTTCAAGTTTAGTGCACATGCTATCAGTGTAGCCACCGTCTCTGGAGATTCGTTAGAAAACTCAACTGTCAGCTTTCTTTTTTCAAGTGCAGGAGAAGCTACACGTATCTGTAAACTTCCGGCATTCATATTCATTACTTTCAGAATGTGTTCCAAAGATTCATCCTTAAAACAGACATGTTTCAGATAACGGTTCAACTCTTCCGTATTTTCATTCGCACTAAGTAGCAGTTGCTGCGATTTCAATACCACTGTCTCACCAGCTTTGACATAGCATTCCTTATTCCCTTTTTTTAAGGTTACCCTAACAGTTCCACGTTGTACTGAGAGACGAAACGGAGCATCCTCGACACTCTTCACACTAAAAGCAGTACCCAACACCTCAATCTTCACTTGTTCGGTATCAATCCAAAAGGGTCGTTCCCTGTTCTTCGCCACATCAAAGAAAGCATCTCCCTGTAAACTGACTTCCCGTTTATCGGAAACAAAATGTTCAGGATATCGGATAGAAGTTTCCTTTGCCAAAAATACGACAGAACCATCTTCAAGAGTCGTAACCAATGTAGGAATATCTTGATTTTTCTGTGTAATAAGGCTTGGTAATTCTTCTCTTTGCCCAAATTCCCAATACAGAGTCCCCAAAACAAAACCTACTACTACCGCTGCAACAGCCCCATAGCGTACCCATATCGAAATTTTAGGTTTCCGATGATCTTCAACAAGCAAATGATCTTTGTCCAATCGGTCATACAACTGGTTCCAAGCCTGTTCCGTCTTTATTTTATGAATATCCGTTTTCATCATCTCATTTGAATATAATTTTCTATTTCTTTTCTCAAAGTTCGTAAAGTCTTCGTCATTTCCGCCTCCACCGTTTTAACGGAAAGAGAAAGCAGAAGTGCAATTTCTGCATATTTCTTTCCCTCCTCCCGGTGCATCTTAAAGATTCGCATTCTACGTTCCGGTAATTTTTCAAGGGTACTATTAATCAACTTCTGAAGTTCTTCATATTCCATCTGTTGATAAGGATCTGTAACCTGTTCCGAAGATGGTGCAGTCAATATGGACTCTCTATACCGTTCCTTCACCTCTTCATGTTCACAATATTGAATAGACTGATTACGCGTCGCTCTGTAGAGATAGCTTTTTACAGATTGAAAAATCTGTAATTGTTCCCTATCCTTCCAAAGCACATAAAACAGTTCTTCAACGATTTCCTCAGCTACCTCTATCCGTCCGGTAATGCTTGCCGCATACCAACACAGGGGAGAATAATAACAGCGAAATAATTCCTCAAACGCCTTTATGTCACCTGCTTTTATTTTTGTCAGTATGAGCTGTTCATTCAGCATACTACTATCATTTTACGATTGTTCCCAAATATAAGAAAACAATTCTGATTTTAATTAGATTGCTTTTTCAATTTATCGACAGCATGTTCCAAAGACTCCGTAGGTTCAATGATATTATAATTTCCCCAAAAATCTTCACTCCAGTAGTTTCCTACTTTATCGTAGAAAATCTGATTAGAAGCGAACACTTTATTCCTCGGAATCATTTCGGATGGATTCTCTCTCCTGTCCGTCACCACCATTTCTGATGTTACCGCATAATTCGTAGAGAAAAGTCTCCGTTTCCAGTCACATTTAAAACGAATATCATTTCGGATATAGTTCATATATGTCCTTCCATCAATCGTTTTATAAGTAATCAGAAAAGATAATTCCTGTGGTTTGAATCTCAACCCAAGTGGCTTTTGATGAAGAATAGCAGCAATCGCCTTCGATTTATTCTGCATATCCAGATCCATTTCGACACGTGTAAACGACAGGTTATCACAATCTACATACAATTTTCCATGAAATAACGCATAAGGTAAAAGAACTCTCGGACGGAAATTAATAACATATTGTATCCGGTTATCTATCAGTGCGGATTCACTCATCCAGAACTCATAGTTATTCAGTTCTTCCAGTTCCAGCAAGGCTTCTTTATTCTTCACGATATCCAAAACGACCGATATATTAGGACCACCCATAACCTTTACTGCTAATGTATCACTAGCTTTTTGACTTAACAAACGGCGTCCCTTCAGAACTTGCAATTTATCATCATCCGTAGTACGGTTGGTATATGCCGTTTTCGATACATCAAGTACAGCTTCCGATACACTGATATAACGGTGTCCTTTCTGCACAGTCTCCCGATAAAAACAAGTAAGCATGTTCCGGTTCGCACTATAATTTACCGGAATCTTCTCCATCGCCTTTTCTATGATCGTACGCGGATTATTGGCATAAACTACCACTTCATTCAACTGATTAGTATGAGGAATCATCCAGACCGTCAGTTTTGAGGCATTATGCTTATCCAAAGACACATGACTATTGATATAGCCAATATGAGATATTTCCAGTTCGCGCGGAACCTCCTCTTTTTTTACTTTCAGAGCAAATTCTCCCTCTGCATTTGTCACCGTACCAATATTGCTCCCCTGAACAGACACATTCACGTTTTCAAGCGTTTTTCTATTCTGCTTATCCTTCACCATCCCAACGATCGTGTAATAATCTCCCGCATCTTGCGCCCATATATCAGCATTCCCTATCCATAGAAAAGCTAATAACCATCCAACCCAAAGTATAACAGACTTTTTCATCTTAATAGAGTTTTAAAGTTAATAATTCCTGCTTCTATCAATAAGATCGTTCAAGCCGCCAATACCCTATTGTTTGAAATAAAAAAACAGTATCTTGCCTCGCATACGAAAAATACATTCTCAACAAACAAGAGAAGAAACGCCATCATTCCACTTTGATCTTGCCAGACTCAAATCTAATTGTTAATTATACTTTCATATATATTTCGTATAAAAATAGTTTCTACCTTTGTAGCCGTTATGACGAAATATATATTCTGTATATTATTTGGTATATTTCTGATATGGGGATGCAGTTTAATTCCCGATAAAGAACTACAGGAGTTCCGGACAGAAGCCGGTACTACAGCTATACAATCCCATACCCAACTACAGAATTATAGATCTAAAACAGTCGTTAAACAATCGGGTAAAGAAAAAAGCTTCTTCCAAGCAGGGAAATATGATGGAAAATATGATTGTAATACTGCTGACGGCATTTTAGGAAACTCACTTTTATCTCGTACCACTTCTGTTTCCAAAATCCTAAGATTCAGCGTTTCTTCCGTCACAATTCGGATACTAAGTTCCTTAAAATATCAATTTCCAAAAGAAAAATGGACTGGTCTCCCCTACTATACAAATCTCACCAAATTCTCATATAGATATTACGTCTATACACTAGGACGAATACTTATTTAATATCTCTTTTCCTTCTATGGGATGAGATGAGTGTATCTTCATGCCCATTTTATCCCTTTATATTCAAGGTAAGAAAGCAAGAAGAGTCTTTTCCATTACCGGGAATATGCATACGATTTCTCTTTTACATATTAATAACTGATATATAATGGAATTTATATTAGACTTTATTCTCCACATTGATCAATACATGATTAGTATAGTGCAGGATTACCATACTTGGGCATACGCTATCCTATTCACTATTATATTTTGCGAAACCGGGCTTGTACTCACCCCCTTTCTTCCTGGTGATTCTTTACTTTTCGTTGCAGGAGCCATTTCCGCATTACCCAGTATGTCGATCGATATCCATATTCTTGTTTTAATCTTATTTGCAGCAGCCGTATTAGGTGACTCCTGCAACTACATGATCGGACATTTTTTCGGACGCAAACTTTTTCATAATCCCAACTCCAGGATATTCAAACAAAGTTATCTTGATAAAACGCATGAATTTTATAAAAAATATGGTGGGAAAACGATTATTCTCGCCCGCTTTGTGCCTATCGTCCGCACTTTTGCTCCATTTGTAGCCGGAATGGGAAAAATGCATTACTATTACTTTATGATCTACAATCTGACAGGTGGGGCCATATGGGTAGTTTTATTTTGCTATGCAGGCTACTTCTTTGGCGATCTGCCGTTCGTACAGGAAAATCTTAAACTCTTGATTATCGCTATTATATTTATTTCAATATTACCTGCAATAATAGAAGTATTACGAGCGAAGTTAGGATCGAAGCAATAAAAAACTTTATTTATTTGTTTATTAATAACAACGACCATCAAATTAAACATCTCAAAAACAATTTAATGTACTCATATTTATGAAAAATTCTTTTTTTAGTAAATTCACGCCCAAAGAACCAAAGTTCTTTCCTCTGCTGAAGCAGTTATCAGATGTTTTATCTGCCTCATCCGTTCTACTTGTAGAAAGTCTGCAACATGATCTACCAACAGAAAGAGCTGACTACTACAAGCAAATAAAAGATATGGAACGCGAAGGCGACCGGTTGACTCATTTAATCTTTGATGAGTTAAGCACCACATTCATCACTCCCTTCGACCGTGAAGATATCCACGATCTGGCTTCCTGTATGGACGATGTTATTGACGGAATCAACAGTAGCGCCAAACGAATTGTAATCTATAATCCTCGCCCCATTTCTGAAAGTGGAAAAGAACTGAGCCGTCTGATTCATGAAGAGGCGATTAATATAGGTAAAGCTATGGATGAACTGGAAACCTTCCGCAAAAATCCAAAACCGTTACGCGAGTACTGCTCTAGATTACATGATATAGAGAATCAGGCGGACGATGTTTACGAACTCTTTATCACTAAACTCTTTGAAGAAGAAAAAGACTGTATCGAACTGATTAAGATTAAAGAGATCATGCATGAGCTGGAAAAGACAACCGATGCAGCTGAACATGTAGGCAAAATATTGAAAAACCTGATCGTAAAGTATTCATAAAATCAGAGCAAGACACATGGAATTATTAGTGATTATCATTATACTGGCTCTGATATTCGATTATATCAACGGCTTTCATGATGCGGCAAATTCGATAGCTACCATCGTATCAACCAAAGTACTGACTCCTTTCCAAGCAGTATTATGGGCAGCATTCTTTAACTTCGTTGCGTTTTTCATAGCCAAATATATTATAGGGGGCTTTGGTATAGCAAACACTGTGTCAAAAACGGTTGTAGAGCAATATATCACACTGCCTATCATTCTGGCAGGTATCATTGCCGCTATTTCCTGGAACCTGATTACTTGGTGGAAAGGTATTCCATCTTCCTCTTCCCATACGCTTATCGGTGGTTTTGCAGGAGCTGCCATCATGGCAAATGGTTTTGAAGCTATCCAACTCAACATCATTCTTAAAATCGCAGCTTTTATCTTTCTGGCTCCATTCATAGGTATGGTTATCGCTTTTGGATTCACTCTGCTTGTACTCTATATCTGCCGACGTGCCAATCCGCATACTGCGGAAATGTGGTTCAAAAGATTACAGTTGGTTTCTTCGGCCATGTTCAGTGTGGGACATGGCTTGAATGATTCCCAAAAGGTAATGGGTATTATCGCCGCCGCAATGATAGCCGCTCACTCCATGGGTTTAGGAATCGGTATAAACAGCATTTCTGATCTACCGGACTGGGTAGCGTTCTCCTGTTTTACAGCTATCTCACTGGGAACCATGTCCGGAGGATGGAAAATTGTAAAAACAATGGGAACGAGAATTACCAAAGTAACTCCATTGGAAGGTATGATTGCTGAAACTGCAGGAGCTTTTACACTTTATATCACAGAAATGCTGAAAATTCCTGTAAGCACGACTCATACGATCACCGGAGCAATTATCGGGGTCGGAGCAACCAAACGTTTATCTGCTGTTCGCTGGGGAGTGACTAAAAGCCTCATGACTGCATGGGTGCTTACTATCCCTGTCAGTGGACTCTTGGCTGCAATTGTTTATTTAATAGTATCACTATTTCTGAAATAAAAAAACAGCCTTATTATTTCTGAAATAAAAATCACATATAGGAATTAAAAAAACAAAGAGGTTGTGTCAAAACGCTGGCACAACCTTTTTTTATGCACAAAGCCCAGACTTT
>OBWL01000124.1_pt1 | contig 96228 bp, 89 predicted proteins | sample 1538061 | NCBI WGS metagenome assembly OBWL01 (sample SAMEA2580085, study PRJEB22360) | human gut metagenome | biome: human gut; feature: human-associated habitat; material: faeces | place: Denmark | collected 2008/2010
CCAATGCCGCAGCAGAGTCATTCAATGCTAAAATCAAAGCATTTAGAGCACAGTTCAGAGGAGTAAGAGATAGAGCTTTTTTCTTATATAGACTTGCTAAATTATATGCTTAAATATAAAATCCCTCAGATTGTTACGTTGACCCCCAAAAAAACTTTGAGCCTATATCCTATAGAAATCCATAAAAGAAAAGACTCCAAAAATCATTGATTTTCAGAGCCTTCTTTCAATTTACTTTTCTGATTCGTACACCCTCAGGGATTCGAACCCTGGACCCACTGATTAAGAGTCAGTTGCTCTACCAACTGAGCTAAGAGTGCATAAACAAATTTTACTGTAGTGGATACGAGAATCGAACTCGTATTGCATGCGTGAGAGGCATGTGTCCTAACCGTTAGACGAATCCACCAACAAGTTTTTTTTAGAAAAGCATCGGTTCTTTCAGACCGATGCTTTCAGTTCCTTGCGGAAGCTGGGGGATTCGAACCCCCGGTACGGTTACCCGTACGTCAGTTTAGCAAACTGGTGGTTTCAGCCACTCACCCAAACTTCCTTAGTAACCAACATTTGTTCTCAAATGCGGTGCAAATGTATGGCAAACTTTTGGACTATGCAAATCTTTCCCGCATATTTTTTTCAGTATTTTTGCAGGAAAAGAGATAACACGCTAACACTCAAAACACAATACGCTGTTTAATTTTTCTTCAAAAAGTATTTTCTCAGACACCTTTTAGAGTATCCCCGTTCAGTTTCCCTATCTTTACCGGTACACACCCCGTTTACTTCCCATAAAGAAAACCGGACTTTCCTCCCCAAGCATTATCTTATAAAACTCTTGCTTGCCCATTTCATGCTGTACCAACGGCGCACAAAAATAGCCCCGCGGATATTTTCGTCCAGCAAAAACGCTACCCACATGCCGCAAATGCCCCAACCCAACGGAATGCCGAACAGATAGCCAAGTCCTACGGCTACACTCCACATCACCACCAGCCCTACATAGAACGGATAATTCACATCGCCTGCCGCACGCAGCGCATTCGTCGCGAAGATATTGACAGGACGCCCTATCTCCAGCACAATATCGATAACCAGAATGGTAACCCCCATCTTTATAATCTCGGCATTGGACGTCAGCCAGCCGAAAATAACATGCCCGAAAAGAGCAAGAATACAAGACAGAATCACGGTTATCATCACCGACTTCTTCATTACATATTTCCCCATCAGGAAAGCCGCCCGCGGTTTCTTCTCCCCTATCAGATGCCCGATGCATATCGCCCCGCCCTGTGCCATGGAAATGCTGAACAGATAAGCAAACATGATGATATTGACACAATAAGTACGCGTGGCAAGCGCTTCCACTCCCAGCATGTTAATGAAATAAGTAATCACCACCTGCGACGAACTGTAAGAAAGCTGCTCGCCGGCAGAAGGCAGCCCCACCTTCATCAGGTTCTTCAACTCCACCCAAGGGAACGGACGGAAGTAAGCCGGCGGGAAACGGTGGATATGCTTGCGGAACAAGATTACAAACAGAATCACCATGGACACCCCTCTACTGAAAGCCGTAGAGATGGCCGCCCCCTCCACTCCCAATTCCGGAAAGCCGAAACGTCCGAAAATCAAGGAATAGTTGCCTATTATATTCAACACATTCACCACCACCGTCACCAGCATCGGATACACCGCCTTGTTGGCGCTGCGCAACGAAGCGGAAAGAGTTAGCGACAATGCCTGAAAAAAGGCGAACGCCCCTACAATACGCATATAATCCATACCGTCCTGCATCAGTTCGGGCCCCAGCCCCATCAGCCGCAGGATAGGCTCCGCACACCCGAACAGCAGCATGCTGATGCCTACACCCACCGCGAAGTTCACCAGAAGAGATACTCCCACCACCTGCACCACCTGTTTATGCAGCCGTGCGCCGATATACTGCGAACACAGCACGGAAGTACCGAGATTAATCACCTCAAACACCAGAAAAGTCAGCATGATAATCTGATTGCCCCCCCCTACGGCAGCCACACTGTTGTCCGAATGGCGGCTCAGCATAACGGTATCCACCGCGCCAAGCATCATAATTAATAATGTCTCTATGAAAATGGGAGCCGCCAGTCTGGCAAGCCGTTTCTTCAGATTCTCCTGCTGTATCATTGTTGTAGAAGCGCTATGATAAAAATCGCGCAAAGATACGGAAAGGAAAGGGAGAACAACTTGACACATATCAAATATTTTTTGCTACCTTTGCCACGCTAAATGACACCCAAACCTGCATAACCGTTATGGACACATTACTCAAAGAAACAGTGAACGCCACCGTCAACTCCCGCTATCCCGGCATGGCGCCCGAAGGCAGACGGCAATTGGAAGAAATCCTGGTCCGCAGAGAAGTGGAAAAAGGCGAACTTCTACTGAAAGAGGGACAGGTAAGCCATAATATCGTACTCGTCGGCAAAGGCATGCTGCGCCAGTTCTATTACAAAAACGGAAAAGACGTCACCGAACATTTCTCTTATGAAGGATGCATCGTCATCTGCATTGAAAGCACGCTGAAGAAAGAGCCCACCCACCTCATGATTGAAGCGCTCGAAGACAGCGTGGTCTACCTGCTGCCCTATGACAAGCTGATGCTTCTTACCGAAATATCGTGGGAAATCAATATGTTCTATCGCAAGATACTCGAATATTCCCTTATTGTTTCACAAATCAAAGCCGATTCCTGGCGGTTCGAGACAGCACGCGAACGCTACAGCCAGCTGATGGAGCAGCAGCCGGAAGTCATCAAGCGCGCCCCTCTGTCGCACATCGCCTCCTATCTGTTGATGACTCCCGAAACCTTAAGCCGGGTACGTTCGGGCATACTCTGATTTTTACGGGAATGCCCGGACCGGTCATAATCTGAATCCATATAGAAATTTACCCTTTCTATATACGGAGTCCTTTTAAATTTTCTTCAAGAAGAACTTCCCAAAGAAGCTGAACAAAATTTAAGCAGGCTCTTAAACCTGTCTTATCTCAAATCTTTTTTTGAGATAGCTTGTTATCAAGCTCATTATCCAACTTAAAATTCAGATTATGACTACCATATACACTTTTGCGCAAAGCGCAATCGAAGAAGCCAGAAGCGCCGGCCGCTACGGCACAGCCAACCTGTACTCCGGCGCCATCAACAGTTTCCGGAATTTTACCGGCGACATCCCCCTTACCTTCAAGGAAGTGACGGCGGGAATGATAAAACGATACGAAGAAAGCCTGTTACAGAAAGGCCGGCGCCACAATACCATCTCCGCCTATATGCGCATGCTGCGTTCCATATTCAACCAGGCATACCAGCAAGGCATTCCCGATACGATACCTGCCGACGAGCTGTTCCGCTTCGTATTCACCGGCTACGAACCTACCGCCAAACGTGCCATCTCCCCCGCCCTTATACGGCGTCTCTCGCAACTGAATCTGGAACACTCTCCCCACCTGCGCTTCAGCCGCGATTTATTCCTGCTCAGCTTCTACCTGAGAGGCATTCCGTTTGTCGACCTGGTTCATCTCCGCAAAACGGACATGAAGCACAACACCATTTACTACTACCGCCGCAAGACCCGCCAGCAGCTATCGGTCTACCTCGAACCGTACGCCGCCGAGATTCTGCGACGCTACACCGACAAGCACTCCCCCTCTCCTTACCTTCTGCCCATACTCTCAGCGGTCGGTCCGGAAGGCTACCGGCAGTACAAAAGCGCTCTGCGTCTTTACAACCAGCACCTGCACCGGCTATCCAAGATGCTGCGCCTGAGTGTGCCGCTCACCTCCTACGTGGCACGCCACAGTTGGGCCACCACCGCCAAAGAAGAAGGAGTAGCCATCGCCATGATAAGCGAAGGACTGGGACACAGTTCCGAAAAGGTAACACACGTATACCTCTCTTCTTTTAACAATAATGCAATGAGCAAAGCCAACCGGAAGGTTATTTCCACCATCCATGCCAAAAAGAAAAAGAGAAAAAAGGGGGAATAGAATAAAAAACAGCATGTAAATTAATATTACTTGCTATATAAAATTGTTTCATAGATAGTTCATTCTCTTACTTACAAGGTAAGAGAATGAATAAAATACTGTAAAAAAGCTTTTTATAATAACATGAAAAGCACTTTTCCTATTGTATCCCTTATGCTTCTATAAAGGCATGGAAGCGAAATGACATTTTTGAAACTTTGTTAAACAAAAGCGATGTATGCAATGAAATATGTAAATATTTAATACTTTAAAAATATGTTTTATGCCTTTTTATGAGTAGTTATGATGGGGATTTGAGATTTAAAAATAAATATTTTTTTGCTTGTAATGATAATATTTTTCATACCTTTGCAAACGGAATAATGGTTCTCTTACCTTGTAAGTAAGGGAATAGGCCATCTCTTACCTTGTAAGTAAGAGAACCCATAATTAATCATAACAAATAAGACAGGAAAATCAATTATTTTATTTACAAAAATTCAATGATTGATAGGACATTACGAAGATCATGAAACAAATTTTGCGTTTCAACAAAATTATCAAGAGCATCATCATTGCCGGTGATTTATGCATTCTCAATGCACTCTTTGTAACCTTGTACTATGTATTGGACACAGATACCCAGCGTATCCTTCTCTCCGATTCACTGCCGCAATTGTTGGTATTGTTGAATTTGGTCTATCTCTTATGTAACTATTCCAAAGGAGTCGTGCTTCACCGCCGCATTGTACGTGCAGACCACATCGTCATGCGTGCCGTACGCAATACATTCTGCCATGCGGTAGTATTCATCAGCCTTATCACGCTGGTGCATTTCGGCAGCTTGTCCACACGCTTCCTCGTTATATTTTATACGGCATTCCTTGCACTGCTTGTATTATACAGACTCATATTCAGGCATTTCGTCAAGATATACCGCCGCAAGGGAGGCAACCGTCGTACTGTTGCACTCGTGGGCGACGGATCCAATATGGTCGAACTCTACGAAGAAATGACCGCCGACCCTACTTCCGGCTTCAAGGTAGTAGGCTATTTTGCCGAGCATCCTTCCGACAATTATCCGAAAGAATGCTGCTATCTGGGCACTCCCCAAGAAGTAATCCCTTATCTTAAGAAAAGTAAGGCCGAACAGTTATATTGTGGTCTTGCTTCCTCGCACAGCAAGGAGATTCTACCCATCATCAGCTACTGCGAAAACAACCTGATTCATTTTTACAGCGTGCCCAACGTACGCAACTACCTGAAACGGCGCATGCACCTTGAACTGATAGGAAGCGTACCCGTACTGGATATTCGTCAGGAACCGTTGGCGCAACCCGAAAACCGGTTGGCAAAACGCTTGTTCGACATCGTGTTCTCACTATTGTTCCTATGCACAATCTTTCCTATCATCTTCATCATAATAGGACTTGCTATCAAGATAACCTCGCCCGGGCCTATCTTCTTCAAGCAGAAGCGCAGCGGCGAGGAAAACAAGGAATTCTGGTGCTATAAGTTCCGTTCCATGCGTGTCAACAAGGACAGCGATAAGGTGCAGGCTACTTTAAACGACCCGCGCAAAACCCGTCTGGGCAATTTCATGCGCAAAACAAGCATCGACGAACTGCCGCAGTTCATCAACGTTCTGTTGGGCGATATGTCCGTAGTAGGTCCCCGCCCGCACATGCTGAAACATACCGAAGAATACTCCAAGCTGATTGATAAGTATATGGTACGCCACCTTGTCAAACCCGGCATCACCGGTTGGGCGCAAGTCACCGGCTTCCGCGGAGAGACCAAGGAACTCTGGCAGATGGAAGGACGCGTAGAGCGCGACATCTGGTATCTGGAACACTGGACATTCATGCTCGACCTGTACATTATCTACAAAACCGTGAAGAATGCGGTAAAAGGAGAAAAAGAAGCCTACTAAAACGAGTTGAAAGCTGAGAGTTAAAAATCAAAACACATGAGAAAAAGAAAAAGTCTGATTATTTTATTGTTGTTGCCGCTATTGCTGGCAGGGTGTCAAAGCTATAAAAAAGTTCCTTATCTTCAGGATACACTGCAAGAAGTTGCCGCCGGAGATACCGGCACGACTGATATGCCGTTGTATGATGCACGCATCATGCCGAAAGACCTGCTTACTATCGTAGTAAGTTGCCCCGAAGAACCGGAATTGGCCATACCGTTCAATTTGACGGTGACAAGTCCGTTAAGCCAAGAGAACAACTACCTGACAAACCAGCCTGTACTGCAACAGTATCTGGTAGACAATAAAGGTAACATAGACTTCCCTATCATCGGCAATATCCATATAGGCGGTCTGACAAAAAGCGAAGCGGAACAACTGATAAAAGACAAACTCCAACCTCAATTCCGCGAAGTACCCATTGTCACCGTACGCATGGTCAACTATAAAATCTCCGTTATCGGTGAAGTTGCCCATCCCGGCACATTTACCATCTCCAATGAAAAGGTAAACATATTCGAGGCACTTGCCATGGCAGGAGATATGACCGTATATGGTATCCGCGATAAAGTAAAACTGATTCGGGAAGACAATCAGGGAAAGCGCGAAATTATTACCTTAAACCTGAATGACAGTGATATCATCAATTCGCCCTATTACTATTTGCAACAGAATGACATACTTTATGTCACTCCCAATAAAACGGTTTCCAAGAACTCCGGCATCAGTAATAGCACCACTATATGGATCAGCGTAGTAGGAACGCTCGTTTCATTGGCAAGTTTAATTACTACAATCATCAAATAACCACAACCGGAAAGCATCATCATTATAGTTTATTCAAGATTTTATGAAAGAAGAACTTTACGACGACATATTCGAAGACAAAGAGGAACAGATAGATTTCAAAGCCAGCCTTTTCAAGTACATCATCCGCTGGCCCTGGTTCGTTGCATCCGTCATTGTCTGTATGGCATGTGCATGGATTTACCTGAAACAAAGCACCCCTGCTTACAACATCAATGCATCTATCCTTATCAAGGATGAGAAGAAAGGCGGCATGTTAGGAAACGAATTTTCAGGACTCGAAGACCTCGGGCTGCTCAATCCGTCAAAAAACATTGACAACGAAATAGAAATCCTGCAAAGCAAATCCTTGATAAAGGATGTGGTTAATGAACTGGGACTCTATATCGGCTACACGGCTTCCAAAGGCTTCAAAACCGTAGACCTTTACGGCGCATCGCCTATACTTGTCCATTATTCTCCCAAAGATGCCGAACTGCTTGATGCACCCATGTTGCTCACTGTCGGCTATCAGAAAAACGGACAGATAGAAGTTAACGTAACTACCGGCAAGGGAAGCGACGAGGAAAAGACTTTCAGTAAAAGTTTTACCGAATTGCCGGCAGTATTGTCCGGTGAAAAAGGCACTATAACTTTTATGCCCAATTCACAAGCCCCCATTACAGAGGACGGAAAGCTCGAAATCACAATCCAACATCCGCTTGCCGTAGCAAAAAGCTACCGCCAGGCACTTGCCATTGAACCTACCAGCAAAACCACCTCTGTAGCTACCATATCAATAAGCAATACGAATAAAAAACGCGGCGAAGACTTTATCAATAAACTGGTAGAGATATACAACCGCGATGCCAATGACGACAAGAATGAAGTGGCTCAAAATACCGCCCGCTTTATCGATGAACGTATCGCCATTATCAATCAGGAATTAGGAACTACCGAACAGGAGTTGGAAAGTTTTAAACGCGAATCCGGGCTGACCGACCTTAGCAGTGATGCCAAACTTGCCATTGCTGAAAAATCCGGATACGAAAAGCTATGCGTGGAAAACGGCACACAATTGAATCTGATAAAATATCTGTCCGATTATCTTAACAAACCGGAGAATGCCAATACTACATTGCCGGTCAATGTAGGCTTAGATGACGAAGCGCTCACATCTTTAATATCCCAATACAATGCACTGATTCTGGAGCGCAACCGTCTGCGCCGCGCTTCTTCCGACTCCAACCCTGTAGTCCGCCGGCTCGACAGCAATATCGATGATATGCATGCCAGCCTTCTGACTACCATCAACAGCGTATACAAGGGATTGCTCATCACTAAAGCCGACCTCGACCGCCAGGCAGGCAAATATGCCGGTCAAATCAGCAATGCTCCTGCACAGGAACGCCGCTTTGTCAGCATCCAGCGCCAGCAGGAAATCAAGGCGGGGCTTTACCTGATGCTGTTGCAGAAACGCGAAGAAAACAATATCGCGCTTGCCGCCACCGCCAACAACGCTAAAATCATAGATGACGCATTGGCGGATGATGTACCCATATCGCCCAATAAAAAGATAATTTACCTGGCAGCCCTGGTACTCGGTTTCGGCATTCCGGTTGCCATCATCTATATACTGAGCCTGCTCAGCTACCGCATCGAAGGACATTCTGATGTCGAAAGACTTACGCGTGTTCCTGTTATCGGCGATGTTCCCTTGAACGACTCCGATGAAAAGTACGCCATTGCCGTCCGCGAAAACGACAACGACATCATGGCAGAGACTTTCCGCAGCCTGCGCACCAACCTGCTTTTCATGTTGGGCGACCCTGACAAGAAAGTAATTCTCGTCACCTCCACCACAAGTGGCGAAGGAAAGACTTTCATCGCCTCCAACCTCGCTGTCAGCTTGGCGCTATTGGGTAAGAAAGTAGTCATTGTGGGACTTGATATCCGCAAGCCGGGATTGAACAAAGTATTCCATATTTCGCACAAGGAACGCGGTATCACCCAATATCTGGTTGCTCCGCAAAGTACAGACCTGCGAAGCATGATACAGTCTTCGGACCTGTCTGCCAACCTCCACATCCTACCTGGCGGAACTATCCCGCCCAACCCCACGGAACTGTTGGCACGCAAATCCCTGGACGATGCCATCGAACTGTTGAAAAAAGACTACGACTATGTCGTGCTCGACACTGCCCCTATCGGCATGGTCACCGACACGCAGCTCATAGCACGCGTTGCCGACATCAGCGTTTACGTATGCCGTGCCGACTATACGCATAAGAACGACTACCAGCTCATCAACGAGCTGTACGCCAACAAGCGTTTGCCCGGTCTGTGCACCGTTATCAACGGACTGGACATGAAAAAGAAGAAGTACGGCTACTATTACGGCTACGGCAAGTACGGCAGGTACTACGGCTATGGCAAGAAATACGGCTATGGCTATGGGTACGGTTATGGCGATACTTCCGATTCGAAATAAGATATTCACCCCATAAGCCTGGGGAACTTCTACATGCAATGCTGTCCTTGTTTCCGGGCTTATTTTTTGTTTGTTTGCTTGTATGCTGTGGCAGCAGAGCGCTGCTGCCCGGCATACTTTTTAACCCAACCGAACGTAAAAAACAATGCAGAATACGAATCACATAGAAACAAAAAACAATACAGCACCCCGCCAATGGCTGGTGGCCTATGTACAGTCGTGCCTTGAGAAAAAGACTGCACAACGGCTTGCCGCTATGGGCATCGAGTGCTACCTGCCCGTCCAGAGCGAGATTCGCCAGTGGAGCGACCGCCGCAAACGGGTAGACCGTCTTGTGATTCCCATGATGATATTCGTGCATGTCACTCCGCAGGAACGGCCGCTCCCCCTGAGCCTGCAGGCGGTCAGCCGCTATATGGTACTGCGCGGCGAAAGCACCCCTGCCGTCATCCCCGACGAACAGATGGACCGGTTCCGCTTCATGCTCGATTACAGTCCCGAAGCGGTGGAAATGTGCAGCGCCCCGCTGGCTCCCGGTGATGCCGTGAAAGTAATAAAAGGGCCGCTTGCCGGACTCGAAGGAGAGCTTATCACTGTGAACGGGAAAAGTAAAGTTGCTGTGCGGCTGGATATGTTGGGGTGCGCGCATGTGGATGTACCTATAGGATTTGTCGAGAAAAGGGGGGAGGGAATGGAAGGACAAAAGAACAAAAAGACAAAAGAAATACAGAAGGCAAAAGAGATACAGAAGAGGAGGCAACAAGAAGAAAAGGCTGTACGATGATTTTACTATCACCCTACAGCCTTTTCAGCATCCCGCTATCAGAATTCCTTCCCTACATCAAAGCAGGGACATTGCTTGGTCCACTCCATGGGTTCCACTTCCCCGTTTCCGTTCAGGTCGGGACTGAGGTCTCTGTGCCCCACTACACACGTACCGGGATATTCCTGTAATAACTTTCCCACCAGCACACTCAGCGAATGTCGCTGCCACTCTGTCCTCGTATCTTTCGGATTTCCGTAACGGTCCAGCCCACCTTCATAACAGATGCCTATCGAGTGAGCATTGTAGCCCCGCGCATGCGCCCCCACTTTGCTTACCGGACGGGTAGCCAGGACTCTTCCGTCACGCCGCACATAGAAATGATACCCCGTTCCGTCGAACCCTATAAGCCTGTGAGAAGCCTCCAGCGCCTGTTCTGTCAACGCATAGTTCTCGCGCGTGGAGCTACAATGGATTACTATCAGGTCAATCGCTCTCATCTCCTAATAGTTCATCGCATTCGCACCAAACACACCCAGCACAGCCGAAGCCACTGCAATTACCACTTTCAAAATCGTATCCCAAAAACCTTTACTTTTTCCCATACTTCTTTTTTTCAATTTAAAAATTTAAAATTCATCATTCAAAATACCTTATCCTTATCCCAACGGGTTCTCTTCCTCACCGCCGGCATTTCCGCCGCCGTTGCCGCTACCGCCCGATGTCTTGTTGTCGTCGGACACCAGCTCGAAATTAATGTTGTTGGGTGCGCCCTTCGTGGTGGCAACCGAGTCATTCACCAGTCTGAGCGTAGTGGCGACCTTGAAATTAATCCGCACCTTGTCAATATTCTTCACCGTACAATCCTTGGGATTTTCCGTTGCTATGCAGTGAAACGAAGTGCGGAAAATTCCGAAATCATCCAGACGGACACTGTTGCCGTCGGTCAGCTTCTCGCGCATGTTTCTCACAATCGCCTTGCCCACGTGCAGCACATCCTCTGCCGACATACCTCCCAAAGCCTCTATTTCTTCCGAGATGCGTTTCAAATCATACATCTTCGCGTCGCGCGGTTTTCTTTTCAGGATATAAACCAACGGAGACGTCTTGTCGCCAATCTTTTTGTAGCGCTGTGCGCGTACCACCAATGCTGTTGCCATAATTTTTAAGTTTTAATTGTTAATTGTAAATCATTCATCGCTCAATCCGAAGGGGCCCTTTCTTCTGACCGGCGATACAAAGATAGCACCTTCCCCACCCGCTTCCGCCCCTTTCCGCTCCTTCGCACATCATTGCACACCATAAAGCGTTTTTCTGCAACTTATGACACCTTACAACGCAATAAACTGTCCTTTTTTCTTTCGCAAACCACTAATTTTCACTAACTTTACATCATAAAAACAAGTAATAAAGAACATGGAAAAATCCTCTTTCATCCCCCGCAGCTACAGCAAAAGCGAGCTGGCAATCTTATACAGTCCCAGCATCACGCCCAAGGCAGCCGTCCGCAAGCTCAACCGTTGGATAGCCTTCAAGCCCGGACTCCTGGAACAGCTTGCCGCCACCGGCATGCTTCCCAATGCCAAGTGCTACACTCCTATTCAGGTGCACGTCATCGTAGAAGCATTGGGAGAACCGTAGCCTCCGAAAAGCCAGGCGTTTAAAAACCGAATGCCCGGAGTTTGCATCTGAAACTCCGGGCATTCCAGCCTGAAACATGAGGCATTCCGGGAGCAAACACCCGGTCTTTCAAGAGCAAACTCACGGGGTTACCAGCCCCATCCACGGCAGCCTGTCCTTATCCAGAACCTTCCCCTGCATCTCGGTCATTATCTGCTCCTCCGATTCCCGTTCGTCATACCGCCCGCACGGCTGCCTCACAAACAGCACGCTTCCCGTCCGGCACAAATCCTGGTCGCGCACTTTCAGCATATCGAGCCGGGTATAGCGCCTGTCCGGTTCCTCGATGCGGCTTATGGAAAAGATGAAATCGGCAAGGTTCGCCCAATTGGCGCTGCCCGAAATGGTGTACATATCTATCTCCTCCAGCTCGTTCTTCCCGTTCAGCTTTTTCAGGCTGCGGGGATGCGCCACGATAATCACCCAGACACCGTTGTTACGCCCCCACGCCTGCATCTGCGTCAGCATGCCCTTGATGGCCTGCGTCTCCGTGTTGTAGCGTCCGGTTTCCATTTCCATGAAGAGGTACGGGTCGATGATGAGGTACTTCAGCGGCATGGCGCGTTTCACCCGCTCCGCGCGCTCTATGATGTTGGCGGGCGTGGGCGAAACCTCGTGCAGGTCCAGGTGCACCATGTGCCCGTCCAGGAAAGAGACGATGGGCTGCAACTGTTCGCGGGTGTATGCCGCCGTGTTCACCTTGCCCAGCATCAGGCGGATAAGATTTGCCATGTGTTTGTTCTTGTCGGGAACCTCAAAGGAGAGGTAGCACACGTTACGTCCCGTCTTGGCCATGAGGCGGCAGGTCAGGTCGTTCAGAAAATCCGTCTTGCCGCTGTTGGGCTTTCCGGTGGCAATTATCAGTCCGCCCTGGTCGGTTGGATGGAACACCCGGTCGGTAAGCGGACCGTAACCCACATCGTAGCCGTGGTCGTAATTGCCGTTCAGCACGTTCATAATCTCATCCGCACGTTCGCTCACGGTGATGATGTCCGACGTACGGTGCGGACATGCCGAACCGATAATCTCACGCACCACATCGGCGCCGTACGCCACAAGCACGTCGGATATGTCCTTGCAGCCGCCGGGCAGGACGGTGAACAGGCATCGCGTACCGAAATAGTCGGCAAGATGCTTCACAAGCGTCCTTCCGGGCAGGTCGCTGTCGCCGCAAATCACCAGCTCCTGCACCCGGTCCAGCCAGGGGCGGAAAGCCTCGAAGCCTTTGGAAAGGTCGCTTGCCGCGCCGTTGGGCACGCTGATGACATACGGGTAGCCCGCCTCGCGCAAAGTCAGCACATCCCTTTCCCCTTCGGTGACAATCAGGCGCGGAATATTCTCTTCGGCAATCAGCAGCGGGTTGATACAGTCGATGTTGTAAGGCGGGCAAGGTATGGTGGGCGAATCCTGGCTCCAGCATTTGGTATAGCCGGAAGCGGTGGCATCGCACGAGCGGTACTTCACATTGACGGGCTGCCCGTTGATATAGTTCACATAGGCGATGCACTGGTACATCATCCCCGCAGCATTCTTTTTATCCTTTCCGTCCTTGCTGTCCTTGCCTCCGAAGCAGCGGTGCACCAGGCAGCCGATACGTGCATCGATGGCTGTTTTCAATGAGATTCCCATATCGGCAAGATAACGGCGGGCGGCAAGCTGTCCGGTATCGGAGGTCTCCGGGTCATCGGTCAGCGGTTTGATTTTGGCGATAACCTCAGGCGACAGTCGCTTGTAGTCTTCGGGAATCATCGACACCTCAAATGCAGCGTTCCCTCCGCCTGCCGATACCATACCGCCCGGCTCTCCTTTCCCGGCACTTCCCTTCGCCATCGGCGAAGCTCCCGCCGGACTCCCGGCATCCTGCCATCCCGTGCTTCTGCGCTCTGTCCAAAAATCCTTCAGCTTCCCGTGAAAGTCGCACCCCGCATAAAAGCAGCAGTACAATCCCGTATCGCGCGAAATGGCAAGATGTTTTTTCCCGCACTTGGGACACTCTGCTATATAATTCTTCCCCGCTCTTCTACGTTCGGGAAAATCACTCAAATAATAAAACGGCTTCATCCTCCGAAATTTTATAATTTATAATTTATAACTCATAACTCCCCCATTTTCCACTCAGCACGTTCCACTCCGCTCCCGCTCCCGGGCGGGGCGGTGCATTGTCCGGTATGTTCACCATCCCTTCCAGCGGGTCATCGTAAAAGCGCAGGCCGCTTTCCTTATCCGTCCACTCAAACTCGCAGAGCGGATGGTTGTTGCGTTGTTCACTCCGCATGTCGGCAAGGTTCTGTACCCGTTGCCGCCTTCCGGCATCCGTGGCATCTTTCAGCATCCGCAGCCCGCCGGCTGATTTCAGCAGGTTGCTCAGCCAGCACAGCCGCCCTACATGGGTGGATTTCATAAAGCGTTCCTGACTTGCGAAGTAAGGCACCAGCAATTCGTTCACCAGGTACACCAGGTTGGCGCAGGCATCTTCGCGCGCCAGTCCCTCCTTCTGCTGGAAGCCGTCGATGAGCGGAGTGAAAATCCGCATCTTATCCATCGGATTTTTGTTGATGAGGTGAAAGAAATTACGTGCGGCTTCCAGGCTTTTTTCCGCAGAAGAAATCCTTCCGGAGGATGTATTATTCTTATCATCCTGTATAGTATATATATTATATATATCCCCCTGCGGTAATTTTACCGGTAAAGTTACCGGTAAAGTTTCCGCAGAATCATCCGTTTTTTCCTTCTCTTTCCAGAGGTAGGAATAGAACGAGCTCATCCCGTACACATTGTCGCCGGGTACGATGCCGAACGCTCCGCTCAGCCTGACCGCTTCCACCAGATACCGCGCGTTCTTAAACTTCAGCGCCTTGCTGATATCATAGAAATTCTCCACAGGATAAACCGCATCCTCGTTCATGTAGGCAGTCATCCCCAACATCAGTTCCAACAGCTTTGCAATGGTGGAATCCGTAATTTTCCGACTTTTCCACTGCCCTATGGTCTTTTGCAGCTCCCGTACGGAAAGAGTAGTTTTATGTGCTTTCATAGCATTTATATTTTAAATTGTTTTAAAAACTGTTGCAAAGGTATACCTTTGTACCCAAATTACCTGTACCCACTATGTAGGTACAGGAATCAAATATTTCTATTTTATTAACTAAAACAAATTTATTATGAAATCGAACAGATTTATTTCCGATCATCCGGAATTCGGTGCATTCCTCAAAAAAGAACTGGAACAGCTTGATATTCGAAGAGAGGCATTCCGTTCCACCTGTCACATGAAGCAAAACTATCTTGAGGACATAAAAAAGGGCTCCATAATTATGAGGTAGACAGCTACGAGATCATTCTGAGCGCATTTAAAGAGTTCACAACACCGGAAAACGCACAACGTATCTATCGGGAAGGGGTAAAGACTTTATTTCCTAAGCTGAAAGAGTAAAAATCATTACTTTCCGAAGAAGATACATTACCTCTTTCATATGCTTTTTTCTTCGGAAAGTTTTGTTTTTTTATGATTAATCTGTAATTTTGCAGGACATTTATCAATTATTGTTTTGGATTTCGTTTATCCTTTGAGTTTGGGATAAGCGAAAGCGTAGCGTATTAATAATTGACATATTTCACATTCTCTCCAATATACCATTGCATGTTAATTCAGTTGGCATCTTTATTTAATAAAATATTTTGACCATAGCTATATAATAAAGAAAATATAGCAATATAGATAAACTTATTTTTTACGACAATCCACACCTATTATCCTAAACAATTTCAACTTTTCACTGCAAAGGAATAACACTTAAAGCGTTATTTCATTATTTTAAAATTTATGACAAATACGGCAGAAAGCAATAAAAGAATAGCAAAAAACACATTATTGTTATATTTCAGAATGCTATTCACTTTAAGTATTTCCTTATATACAAGTAGAATTATACTCAACACATTAGGAGTTGAAGATTTTGGTATATATAATGTTGTTGCGGGAGTCATTGTAATGCTAAGTTTTATTACAGGATCCTTAGGAGGAGCTTCTTCACGCTATATCACTTACGCTTTAGGACAAAATGATATGAATATAATGAAAAAGACATTTAGAAATATCTTAAGTATTCATCTCATCTTGGCATTTATGATTTTCATAATAGGAGAAACTATTGGTCTTTGGTTTGTCACTACCCAATTACAAATTCCAGACTCAAGAGAAAATGCGGCATTATGGGTATACCAATTTTCTATTTTTGCTTCAATCTGTTCTGCTATTAGTATTCCTTATAATGCAAGTATTATAGCTCATGAAAAGATGTCTGCTTTTGCATATATCAGCATTAGTGATGCCATTCTAAAGCTACTTATAGTTTTCGCACTATATTTTATTCCGTACGATAAATTAATTGTATATGGATGCTTATACTTTGCAATTCAACTATTTGATCAGATTATATATTATTGTTATTGTAAAAAACATTTTGAAGAGACCAAAGTTAAAGTTGGATTTGACCAAAAATTATTTAAAGAAATTTTCGCTTTTGCCGGATGGACAATGAACGGAAATCTTGCTTTTATAGGATTTACACAGGGCTTAAATATTTTATTGAATATGTTTTTTGGTGCAACTGTCAATGCGGCTAGAGGTATAGCTGTACAAGTACAAACTGCAGCTCAAAATTTCTGCACAAATTTCCAAATGGCCCTTAACCCACAATTAACCAAAAGCTATGCAGCAGGAGAATATAGTCATATGCATGAACTATTAATAGCCAGTTCAAAGATTTCGTTCTATTTAATGCTATTCATCTCAATGCCCATTATGTTGGAAGCAAATACAATATTACATTGGTGGTTAGGTATAGTCCCTGAACATACAATTACGTTTCTAAGACTCATACTTTGTACAAGTTTACTTTTTACTCTATCTAATCCTATTTTGGTATCAGTACATGCTACAGGAAAAATAAAAAAATTTCAATTGATAGAAGGAAGTATGCTTTTACTTATTGTCCCCATCGCCTATATCGGACTAAAATATTTCCATTGCCCTCCAGAATATGTATTCATGGTACATATCATTATAGAGTTATGCACACAATACGCCCGTATACGCATCGTACTACCTATGATTTTCATGCCCACAAAAGATTATATAAAAAATGTTATACATCCCATCCTAAAAGTATCTATCATTTCGCCTATTATACCTTTAATAGCATACAACTATTTAGATAAAGGGACTTTTTCATTTTTCGTAGTATGCACAACCACAACTTGTAGCATTTTGTTAACCGCATATTTTATAGGATGTAGTTCTATTGAACGGATTTTTATTAAAAATAAACTCCTCATAATTTTACATTTAAAAAACAAAAAACTATGAATCATGCGTTTATCTTCCAAGTACATAATTACCCTGAGCTCTTAAATAGAATTATTAATTTATTAATTGCTCCTAATCATTATTGCTTTATTCACGTTGATAAAAAAGTAAACATTATCCCATTCAAGCAAATGATTAACAATGAACATGTTGTATTTCTCAACGATAATGAGCGCATCATTGTTAATCATGGTGGATTTTCTCAAATACAATGCACCATTAATCTTTTAAAAAAAGTAAACGACTTTCATATTAAATTTGACTACATACATTCTCTCAGTGGACAAGATTTCCCTTTGGTCAGCCCTATATATTTTGACAACTTCTTTGAAAAGAACAATGGCTATAGCTACATGATGTTTGACTCAGAGGAAGAGCATTTACTATGGACTAAGCCCAATGGTAAATATGAAGAGCGATATAGAAAATTTTATTTCATAGATAGCAAACCTAATCCGATATTTATAAAATTAATTAATGGAATACAACACTTCCTTTATCTAAGAAAGCCTATTAAACAAATAAGAGCAGGTTGGAGTTGGTTTTCATGGCATATTTCTATTGCTAATTTTGTACTTCAATATCTCACTGAAAACCCACAATATCTGCAACGTTTTAAACACACCAGCTGTTGCGATGAAATCATCTTTCAAACGCTTCTTTATCCATATATTAAAGAACTGAACATCATTCCTAATAATTGCCTAAGATATATAGATTGGCATCCAAAAAGAGAATACACAGGAAAACTTCCTCTCATTTTAAATGAAAAGGATTTTACAAGTATTGCCAATAGTCATTCTCTATTCTGTAGAAAAATAGAGCCTAAAGAATCTCAACAATTATTATGTAAAATAGAACAAGAATTGATTCATATACCTTCTAATAATTAATCAAATATGAACTATTTAATCTGTCAAGATTGGTGGAATACCAGCCATAACCATGCAGGAATAAAATACTTATGTCTATATCTGGAAAAAAAATATCCTAATGAATTCAAAGTTATCATCATAACCCAACTTGAACCAAAGTTTGGAAACAACAAAATCATCAACAAAATAAAATCACTACAATTTCAATATTCACAAAAAAAGAAAAACAGACAAGTAGCTGAAAAATTAATCACGCAATTGAACACCGATGACCAAATTTTTCTAATGGAGTATTTAGACCCAATTGCCAACCAATATCTTATTGCTAAAACCATTCGAAAATATTTCCCAAAGATATCCATTTATGGAATGTCTCATTTAGTACCCTCCAAATTAGATAAATATTTTTCAGATAATATACTCCAAAAATGGCAAAGGGTAATAAATAAAATTATCACATTGGGAGATTCTCTTTCTAACTACTATATAGCAAGAGGTATAGATAAAGAAAAGCTTATTACTACGTTTCACTATATAGACCAATTTTATATAACTCCCAATATTGAAAAACATAAAGATTTTACCATAATTGTCATGGGAAACCAAATGAGAGATATTGCTCTTTTGACTGAAATTGTAAAACATAATCCCGATATTCAATTTATCATTTGCCAAGGAATGCTTGACTTGACAAAGTTATTCCCGACATCCAACGTACAATTAGTACCTTTTATCTCTGAAGAAGAATTAAGAGAATTAATGAAACAATCAGATGTATCTCTTAACGTTATGTATGACACCATAGGAAGTAATGTTATTGTAACATCAATGGGGATGGGATTGGCCATGATATGTAGCAATGTAGGTTCTATAAAAAATTATTGCGATGATACAAACACTATATTTTGTTCTGATTTGCAAGACTTCAATAATGCTATCAGAAAATTAAAAAACAATCCTACATTACTCACATCATTGAGAGAATCTGCAAGAAGCAAAGCATTACAATTCAGTATTGAAAATTTCTATATCGACATAAAAAATAAGCTATGATAAAAAAAATTGTTCACTTTATTCTAAAACAGAGATATTATATTAACTCAGAAAAATATATATCTTTCTTAAAATCAAAAGGTATAAAAATAGGAAGCGATTGTGTTTTCAGAGAACCTCGTACCGCGCACATAGATCTTACGCGTCCATGGCTTATTAGTATAGGTAATAGGGTTGATATGAATGTAAATTTTCACATATACACACATGATTGGGGAGGACATGTATTTATTGGTAAATATAACCAAATGCTAAATTCAAGCGGTGCTGTAACCATAGGAAGCAATATCTATTTTGGGGCAAATGTGACAGTTCTTAAAGGAGTAAATATAGGAGATAATTGTATTATCGGTGCTGGTTCCACTGTTACACATGATATTCCTTCTGGAAGTGTAGCAGCAGGGAATCCTTGTAAAGTAATCTGTTCATTGGATGATTATTTTGCAAAACGTTTAAAAGTAGCACCTTTGGAAGCCAAAGATAACGTAAGGTCTTTTTATCAAAGATACGGGCGTTATCCTTATGAAAATGAACTGTCAGAAGAATCAATCTATTACGACGGACAACCTAATCTCCCCCCCCCCTACAAATTTACTTCGTACGAAAGTTTTCTGGATTGGTGTAAAGAATCTATCTCAGAATAAAAGAGCAATATCCCATATGCCGAACTTTGACTTAGATTATCTAATAATTAACATATTACTTCTAACCTGTTTCGTTTATTGCGGAAACAGAATATCCAAAGGAGTTCCATATAAAACTGCAACTTTACCCTGTATCTTCTTATTCACTTTAGTACAAGGATGCAGATACATGAGAGGAAATGACTACCAACATTACACAGAAGTATTCAATGGAGATATACCTGATACAACAGGCTTCCTCTTTATCGGTATCAACGATACTGCAAAGTTATTAGGTTTTAATGCATACAGTGTATTCCTTATTTATTCTTTTGTATTTATTTTATGTGCCGTATATTTTCTAAAAGAATACAAAACCTATGCCAAATGGACATTTCCATTATTTATTATGGCATATATGCAATTCGAAGAATACATGATAAGGCAAGCATTCAGCTATTCTTTTTTCTTCTTATACATGAATTATCTATTCAAAATAAAACCCGAAAACATTAAACACATATGTATAAAAAATAAAAAACATATTTCCCTATGCATTTTTTGGGGGATTATTTGCCTGAACATACATTCTGCAAATATTATAAACATATTAACAGTAACAGGATTATATTTCTTTATGCATAAGCCTTTACACTACAATATCACAATACCTATTTATCTGCTATGCGTATATGTTCTTCCTAAAATATTTGATTTTTCTATTTTACAACCTATTTTGAATATTTTTTCACAACATAATGAATTAGCTTCTACCTATGCAGAAAATTCATCAATATGGTTTTCATCTGAAGGAATGAATAATATATATACAAGAAATACTGTCATACAAATAATAGAAGCATTAGGAACATCTTCACTGTTATATTTAGGATATAAAACTATATGTCACCTGAAAACATACCAGAAAAGGAATGCTACCCTATTCAACTCTTTCTTTATAGGTGTTTGCATTCTTTCTTTATTCAGGAACTTGGAAATTCTAAATAGGATTGGTCAAGTATTAACCTACTTTTGGGTATTTCCTATGTCTCTTGTGTTATATTACAAAACTCCCAAATGGAGTAAATTTAACAAAATAGCCTGTATGTTCCTTGTGTGGTTCACATACGAATATCTCAAATATTTGTTGTTTCCTTACACAGGCAAAACTGCATTCATTTGGGATGCTCCTTTCTTTATATCATTTTTTTAAATCTTTTAAACATTCAAACTATACTCAATCTATTTAGATATTTAGAAATACATGAAAAAGAAAATACTATTTATTGATAGAGAACAATTTGGAAGTCTAACAGACAGTTTGAAATATTGTGAATATCTACATGATACATATAGTATAAGCTATCTATGTATAGACAAAGGAAGACCCAAAGTAACTTTTCCCAATATGAAAGTTACTTACATTCCTAAAATAAAGCCCCGTGCTTTAAGAGGAAGTATTTTTATATTAACAGCACTCTTAAAATGTCTATTTTTTCAAGGAAAAATATTTATATTATATTTTCCAAAATGTGAAATTATTAAACGTATTATCTTTTGGAAAAAAATGCATCTTGACATTCGTACCTTATCCATAAAAAAAGATACAGAAGAACGAAATGCAGAAAATAACCAAATATGCAAATCTATAAATTGCTTCAATTCAGTGTCATTTATAACCCAACCTATAGCTAATTTGGTTTCGGTTAAATCTTCGATCAAACAATTTATTTTGCCGTTAGGTGCAGATGTTATTTCCAATACGAATAAAGAATATAACCATCTTCACCTTCTTTATGTGGGTGCGTTGGAAGGAAGAGATATTATCAAAACAGTGCAAGGAGTAGAACTTTTCATAACACAAAATCCTACACAATCTATTTTTTATGACATTGTAGGAGATGGAATAGAATTTGATATGATTAAAACTTATATTGAGGAGCATAACTTATCTCAGTATATAAAGATGTGGGGAAGAATACCTTATAAATCGCTAAAACCTTTCTTAGATACACATAATATTGGTATATCTTTTGTACCCATAACTCCAGGATATGATTTACAGCCACCTACAAAGACTTATGAATATATTTTATCAGGACTTTTCTGTATAGCAACTAAAACCACTGCTAATTGCGAAGTTATAATTAATGATAAAAACGGTTACTTAATAGAAGATACAGCAAAAAGCTTCTGTGATGCCCTAAAACATATCTTGCAAAACAAGCATTCCTACAATAGTTCAACCATTCGAAATTCACTTATAAATTTTCAATGGAAGATTCTTATTGATAAATATTTAAAAACCATCTTAGAAGATTAACTTTATACTATTTTATGACTATATTCATTGAACTATGCAATTTTATAGACCATCCATTAGGAGGTCATTTATCCTTTGCTAAACACCTGACACGCGCTATGCAGGGAGATTTACATTTAGTAGGGATAACAACCAATGATTCTGATCCCATACATCAATGGTATGCAAGAACAATAGAAGGTTCCAATTATACAGTTTTTAATGTTTACCGAACAATAAGAAATGCAAAAAAGCCTCTTATTCCAACTCGAATTTCTGATTATTATAAACTCAAGAAATGCATTAATAAACTTCATTTAGAAAAGTACAATAACATTATTGTACAAACTCCTGAAGTATTAATGACTATACCTGATGAATATCTACATAATGTAATTTTAATCATGCCTGGAGTGGAAAACCCACTATCTATATCAAGATACAAGATAGCCCGAAAATTCCAAAAGCCATACGATAAATTATTTTTCAATCGCGCACATAAAGTCCGCAAAATTTTAGCAGCTGCGGACATGCAATCTATAAAAGCTTGCATTAAACGAAGCAAGGGAAAAATCACAGCACAACAAATTATACAATTTCCAACCCGATATGACGGAAATATCTTTAAAATTAAAGATAAAGAGTCACTCAAAAAACAATATAATTTTGCTACCGATAAAAGAATCATTGTAACAACAGGACGATTGAATTGGTTTAAGGGGTGGAAATTCATGATAGATTCTTTCAGAATTTTTCTTAAATCTACCCCAAATGCTATTTTATTTTTTATTGGAGATGGAGAGGATCGAAGTAAAATAGAGGCATATATAATGAGTTTAAATCTCACTGAAAAAATAAAGCTGATCGGCTATCAGAATTTGAATATAATTTCTGATTATCTGAATATGGCAGATTTATTCATAATGGGATCATATAAAGAAGGATGGTCTACCTCTTTAGTAGAAGCTGTTGCATGTGGTACTCCTTGTGTTGTTACGGATTTCAGCAGTGCCACCGAAATGGTCCATGACAATATCAATGGTTACGTAGTTTGTGAAAGAAACGAGCAAGTATTTGCGAACAAAATGAATGATACCTTCTCTTTAACAAATGAAAACCTTGCCCAAGAGGCTACTAAAATACAGAACCTTGCAGTATCAAATATGAAAAGGGAATTTGAAAAATATCTCCAAAAATAAAAACAAAAATGAAACCAAGCATTCTATTCATCATGCACATGCCTCCCCCCGTACATGGAGCAGCTATGATGGGAAAATATATTCACGACAGCCAGTTGATAAATGACAGCTTCGACTGCCATTATATCAATCTTGCCACTGCAAAAGACCTTGCGGACATCGGCAAGGTGCGGCTACAGAAGTTTGCTCAGTTTTACAACCTATTGCGTACGATTCGCAAAGAGGTGAAGCGCATTCGTCCGCAATTGGTATATATTACCCCCAATGCAAAGGGAGGAGCGTTTTACAAGGACTTCATTGTGATACAGATGCTGAAGGGGATGGGATGCAAGATAGTAGTACATTATCATAATAAAGGGGTGGCACTGCGACAGAACAAAATGATAGACAACCAGCTGTACCGTATCTTCTTCAAGAATCTGAAAGTAATTCTGTTAGCAGAAGCACTTTACGAAGATGTAAAAAAATATGTTGCACGCAAAGATGTACTTATCTGCCCTAACGGAATTCCGGAAGCACTATCCGAAGAACCTACAGCCAAACGAAACAACTCTATCCCTCATTTGCTTTTCTTATCGAACCTATTAGTAGACAAAGGGGTATTTACCTTACTGGATGCCTGCAAGATACTGAAAGAGAAAGGTTACTCTTTTGTCTGCAATTTTATAGGAGGTGAAACAGCTGAAATTGATTCCGCACGTTTTGAACAAGAAGTAAAAGCAAGAGAATTGAATCAAATCATTACATACGAGGGAAAGAAATATGGAAAAGAAAAAAGTGAATCTTTCCAAAATGCAGACATATTTGTATTCCCGACCTATTATTCGAATGAGTGTTTTCCTCTCGTATTGTTAGAAGCCATGCAGCAAGGGCTTCCTTGTATCAGCACTAATGAAGGAGGAATAAGTGAAATTATTATTCCAGATGAAACAGGATGCATTATAAAGAAAAAATCTCCTCAAGAATTAGCAGACAAAATAGAATTTCTACTAAACAATCCAAATAAACGAATAGACATGGGAAATAGAGGATTTGAACGTTACAAGCAGTTGTTTACTTTAAAAGCTTTTGAACAACGTATTGTATCAATATTAAATATTGCAATATTCAGGCAATGAAAGTTCTGGTGGTAACTAATATGTATCCTAATAAGAAGCTGCCCTATTATGGAATATTTGTAAAAGAACAGCAACAAGCTTTAATCAAAAATCATCCTGATTTAGATTTTGAAGTATACTACATAGACGGTTTCCATCATAAAACAGCATATCTGAAATCACTTTACGAAATAAATAATATTTTAAGTAATAAAAAATTTGATATCGTACATATACATTATGGACTTTCAGGTTTATTTATGCTTTCTCCATTGGCATCAAAAACTCCTTCTTTATTGACACTTCATGGAGGAGACATATTGGCAGAACAAGGGAAAACAATACAAATTGCTATTACCAAAAAGGTTTTAAAACATGTAAATGCAGTAATCACTCTAAATAGAACAATGGATCAAATTGCGCAGATTTACAATCCTAACACAACCATTATCCCCTGTTCTGTAAACACAGACCTATTTACTCCCCCATGCTCCCGAATACCACTGTCTGAAAAGAAAGAATGGACAATCATTTTCCCAAGTGCTAAAAAACGTATGGTAAAAAACTATCCTCTTTTTTCTAAAACTCTAAAACAATTTTCTGTACAATATGGAATACCGTGCCATGAAGTGGAATTAAACAATATAAGCAGACAAGAAACTGCTCGTCTCTACCAACAAGCAGATTTGATGCTGCTAACCTCCATTTCTGAAGGTTCACCACAAGTAGTAAAAGAAGCTATGGCTGCTAACCTGCCTATAGTCTCTACTCAAGTAGGGGACGTGAAAGAGTTGTTCAGAGGAACAAAACTATGCGCCTGCACTACCGAACACACAGCTTCAGCTCTGAGCAATTTGATGTATAAAATGGCAAGTAAAAAGGCGGAGGGTATCAGTGGAAGGGAAAAGCTATTCCGTATGGGATTAGACGACCATAGTACAGCCAACAAAATATATAATGTATACAACCAGCTACTTGATACAACTATATAAATCATGATGAAAAGAATACTAACTTATATTATTATTTGCTGCTATACAATAAGTGTTCAAGCGCAATCTCGCCATGCCATATATTGGAGTAAAGAGACCAAACATACCTGGGAAAATTTAAGAGATAATTTTCTACAGAATAATTTTTATATAGGCATGCACAACGATGGAAGGGAAGCATTGGATGAACAGGGAATATTACAAAATAGAACAGCATTCTACTCTACCGTCTCCTCACGTAAAAGTACAGATTTCAAAAGCGATTTTCAACGCATAGCTGGAGCATATCCTACTATGACTGAAACAGACTTTCATTCATATGCTATTAATAGAACTGATATACAGTACAAAGAATCACAGAAGAAAGCTTTAATAAATTATATTATTCACTATCACAATACAATAGGCGGGTTGTCTACAATCAGCTGTCACATGCCCAACCCTTGGTGGTATGAAGAAAAAGAAGGAGATGCTGCAGATTTCAGATATATATCTTCCAAACACCCTAATGTAGTAGCTGAAATTTTGGATGGAAAGACTCGTCTCAATCAGGTGCAAACTGTGAAAGAAAAATTTGATGAACAATTAGATGAATTTATTCAAATGCTCAACCAATTAAAAGATTATAAAGGGAAAAAAATTCCGGTAGTAATCCGCCTTTTTCACGAAGCTTCTGGAGATTGGTTTTGGTGGGGAGATGGTCATTGCAGCCATGAAGAATATAAACAACTATTCCGATATACAGTAGAAAAAATAACAAAGAACTGCAACCATGTAATAATAGGTTACACACCAGATAGGAATTGGAATAGCATGGAAAAAACCGACAAATTTATGAATCGCTATCCAGGAAACGAATATGTAGATATTATTGGATTTGATAATTATGGAATTCAAGATAAAGAGAGTATACAAACTACTATAAAGCAATTGCGCATGCTTTCTGATTTTGCCAAACAATATAACAAGGTTGTTGCTCTAACCGAAACTGGAAACAATTCACTGACAGTACCCAACTGGTTTACTCAATGTTTAGAACCATGCGTTACTGCACAAGGAGTAAACTTAGCGTATGTGGAAATATACGGTTCATGGTCAAGCGATGGCGGTTTTTTCTTTCCCTATAAAAAGAATTCAAATGAAGCTAAAGACTTCCGCAAATTTTACAAAAACGATTTTATCATCAAAGGAAGAAATACAAAGAAAGTTATAAAATCTGTATTGGAAATCTTTAAATAAATCACATACGACCTATGTAACTCCAAAGAGTGAAAACGAAATGGACAAAATAAAAATACTTAATATAGATATTTTGGCTACTACACAACAAGAGTTACTTCATCGTTTAAACAAAGGAATACTGATAACTCCGAACGTAGATCATTTAATAAAATTACAAAAAGATAAAATATTTTATGATGCATACCAACAAGCGGAATGGGTAATATGCGACAGCAAAATAATCTATTTTTTTTCCAAACTCCTGAAGCAATCATTGCCAGAAAGCATTCCGGGATCCAGTTTTTTTACGGCATTTTACGAATATCACAAAAACGATCCTGAATGTAGAATATTCCTATTAGGTGCGGCAGAAGGGGTTGCAAAAAAAGCAATGGAACGAATTAATCAAAAAATAGGAAGAAATATTATTGTGGATGCATATTCACCTTCGTATGGATTTGAAAAAAAAACGGAAGAGTGCAAAGAATTAGTTAGAATAATAAACCAAAGCAAAGCTAATGTACTAGTAGTAGGTACAGGTGCTCCTAAACAAGAAAAATGGATTATAAAGTATCATAAAGATATGCCAAAGGTAAACATTTTCATGGGATTAGGAGCAACTATCGACTTTGAAGCAGGAAACCTAAAACGCGCTTCTACTTTTTGGAGAGAAATAGGTATGGAATGGTTCTATCGTTTTATGAAAGAGCCTAGGCGTTTATTTAAACGATATTTTATAGATGACATACAAATCTTCTATTATTTTATGCAACAACTACTTGGAGCTTACAAAAATCCATTCAATAAAAGCGTATGATATTTAATGACGACAAATAAAAAAAATATAAAAGAAATACCTATTGCCACTACAGTTCATGGCATTGGGAGAAAAAAAATATTACTCAAGAGCCAAGATACCTCTACCTCTCTCACCCAAATTGCCGTAACCCGATTAAAAGCCGGAGAAGCAGCAGAAGAGCACCTACACCCCACCATGGAAGAATTCTTCCTGTTTCAAAAAGGAGATGCAAGTATGACAGTTGGCAAGGAACAGATAACATGTAGCAGTGGAGACTTTATCAGCATACCTGCCAATACCCTGCATTCTTTAAAAGCAATTACGGACATTGAAATCATAACCATAGGTTGTGCTATTCATTGATATAAACATACATTATCAAAATTTACTATTAAAAAGAGATGGAAAATCATATTGTGATTATGGCAGGTGGCATCGGAAGCCGGTTCTGGCCGATGAGTACACCTGAATATCCCAAACAGTTTATTGATGTAATGGGATGCGGCAAGTCACTGATACAACTTACCGTAGAGCGATTTGCACCACTATGCCCAATGGAAAACTTTTGGGTAGTGACCAGCGAGAAATATACGGATATTGTAAAAGAACAGTTGCCCGATTTGCCCGAATGCAACATCCTGGCAGAACCGACTGCCCGCAATACGGCACCCTGCATTGCCTATGCCTGCTGGAAAATAAAGAAACAGCATCCGCAGGCAAATATCGTAGTAACTCCGTCGGACGCGCTGGTGATAAACACCGGTGAGTTTCAACGGGTAATGCGCTGTGCACTCGATTTTACCGCCACAAACAGTTCCATTGTAACGATAGGCATCAAACCCAGCCGTCCGGAAACCGGATACGGATATATACAGGCTGCGGAACAGATTAACGGTACTGAAATATACAAGGTAGACGCCTTCAAAGAAAAGCCGGATGTAGAAACAGCCAAAGAATACGTTGCCCACGGCAGCTACTTTTGGAATGCCGGCATTTTTGTGTGGAACGTGGATACCATAACCGATGCCATACGCAAGTTTACTCCGGACCTGGCTGCTATTATGGACGAAATGAGCCGGGATTTCTACACAGCACAAGAGGCCGACACTGTAGAAAGACTCTTCCCCACCTGTGAGAAAATATCCATAGACTACGCTGTAATGGAGAAAGCGGAAAGCATCTATACACTGCCTGCCGAATTCGGCTGGAGTGATTTGGGCAGCTGGGGATCGCTAAGAACCCTGCTGCCGCAGGACGAACACGGAAATGCAGGTGTGGGGAATGACATCAGCCTGCACAACTGCCATAACTGTATTGTGCACACTGCCGGAGAGAAACAAGTGGTGGTGGAAGGACTGGACGGCTATATCATTGCCGAACGGAACGGTGCACTGCTGGTATGTAGCTTGAAAGAAGAACAAAATATCAAACGTTTTACTTTAAAACATTAGTGATTATGAAACGAAATTCAACAATGTCTCTGTTCGCAGCTATGTTGTTGCTTACAGGAAGCGGCTGTATCTTAATGACCGGCTGCCAGAAAGATTATGACGGCCAAATCGAAATTCTTCGGAATCAGATTGAAAATGGCGATGTTAACGTAAACAATCTGCTGGAAAAAGTCAAGCTGATTGAAAAGCAGATTGAGACTCTACAGGAGGCAGCCAAGGAGCATGCCGAATTCAAGGAGAGCATCAGCAAGCTTATCAAAGACCTGGAGGCTACGAAAAATGAGCTGGAAGGAAAGATTGCCGAGTTGCAGAAAGCAATGGAGGAGAATGACCAGAACATAAAAAATATGATTGAACAGGCAGTACAGGAATTCGACAAAAAATTGCTGGAACTGTCCAAGGAAATCGATGCCGAGATTTCTGCCAAATACAATGAACTGGACGGACGTATCCGGAAGCTTGAAGAGCAGTACGAATCCCTGCAGGAAAAGCAGAATGCAACCGAAAAGGCTATCAGTGACTTGAAAGAAGAAATAGCCAATTTGAAAGAATCGCAACTGGAAGAGAAGCAAAAGCTGGAAAATGCCTTGAAGCAATTGGAAGAGCTGAACCAGAAACTGACCGATAACCTCGAAAGAATAGACAGTAAACTCGAAGAACTGGATAATGCGGCAAAGGAAAATGCACAGAATCTGGAACAACTGCGGGAAGATACCAAAAACGACATCTTGAATTTAAAGAATGAAGTGGATGGTAAAATCAATGAAATCGATACACAATTGGAAGGCATCTCCGATGCGGTAAGCGAACTGCAGGATACGGTTCAGAAGCTGAACACCCGCTATGACGAGCTTGACAAGCGTATCAATAAGCTGATAGACGATTATGATGCTCAAATAGAAAAAATATGGGAAGCCATAAACAATGGCGGCGGCACTACAGACCCCGAATTGTCCAAACTGGTAGAACAACTCCAGAATGACCTGAAAGACCTGCAAGCCAAAGTGGCAGAGCTTAACGCTAAATATTTGTCCATAGAATCGCTGTACGGAAAGCTGGATGAAAGAATGGGTAATGTGGAAGGTATCGTAAAAGACCATACGGCACGCATCAGTGCTCTGGAAAAACAATTGGATGCACTGGGAGTACGTGTAACTGATTTGGAAAAACAGGTTAAACAGATGGAACAAATCTATAACGATGCCATTGCCGACATAGAAAACCGTCTGAATTCGCTTGAAAACGGAAGCGTGCCCCCGGCAGACCTGAGCCAAATCAAACAGATGCTGAACGAACTGCAAGCTTACGTGAACAAGAACACGAATGACATTCTCCAACTCAAGGACAATCAGGCACAGCAGGCTGCACTGTTAAGCGAACTGGAAAGTAAGATGAATGCAGGCTTCCTGGCACTGAATAATAATTATAATGCGTTGTCGGGACGTGTAGACGAGATTTATAAAAGACTGGAAGACGCCCTCGCAGAATTGACCGACCTGGGACAACTGAAAGCTGATGTATTGAAGAATCAGAAAGATATTCTCGACTTACAGACGAAGTATGATGAACTGAACGGAAAAATGGATAAGTTCGTCACAATTACGGAGGTGGAGAACATGCTTGCCGACTACTACAACAAGGAAGAGATTAATCAATTACTCGCAGGGATATACGAGCAACTGAACAATGTTCCCAACAAAGACGAAATGAACAAGCTGATTGAAGAGGCAACCAAAGAAATCAAGGATCAGCTGGCTCTGATGCAGGGAGAAATCAACGAACTGAAAAACAAATGCACGGAACTGGAAGAGAAAGTTGATCGTTTGTTCAACCGCATCCAGAGTATGGTAATTATTCCACAATACAGCAGTAACGAGGAAGTGGAACTGAAGCCGCGTGAAGGCAACAAATATGAGCTGAATGTAAATGTGAAAATCAATCCGGCAGACGTACTTAATGAAGTGACCGCTTTGGAAGGCTACTTCCACATCGACTCCAGAGAAGCCATTCCTACACGTGGAGCAGGTGATGCAGGACCGGCATTTACAGTAGAAAAAGTCGCTGTAAAAGATGCAGCCGAAGGCATATTCACCGTTACGGCTACTTGCGAACTGACTACAGTGGATCCGGTGACTCACAAGATGCCGTTTACCGTAGCCGTTGAGTTTGAAAACAGCAACAATAACCGCTCTACAAGCTATAAGGGTGTACGCTACGTGCCTGCCCAAAGCGAAGACCAGACTACATATGAGTTCAAATCGGGAACAGAAGTGGTGCGCACCAAAGCAGACCTGGGACTGAGCGCATTTGCAGAAGAGGACATCTACAAACACGCTGTGCTGGGAGAAGTGAATAATGTTGATACAAAAGTCATTCAAATTGTAGATAACCTGCCGGTATTTGCAGCAGAAGTTTTAGGCTCCTCAACGGCAAACGAAAGCAACCAGAATATCCCGGTTGTTTACAGCCTGGGCATTATTTATGACGAAGCCGGAAAGCCGCAACCGGACCTGGCAAACTACATAAAGGTAGACATGCACAACGGAGCGCTTTCCATGGGTCTGACTCTGGATCCCTCGCGCGTAACCGATGACCTTACCGGCTACAAAGTGGTAATCGGACTGCAGGCACGCAAGGACGGAATCAACTATGGAGAACCTGCCTATATCTGCGTGGAGTTGCAAAAGAAATAACCGGTAATAACATTTAAAACAAAGCGTTTATGAAATCACTGAAATACATCATCGCCGGTTTCTGTCTGGCAGCTCTGCCGGGCATGGAAGCCATGGCACAAGAGGTGGTCAAAGTGGACGACCCCTGGAAGGACTATCCTGACAAAAAGACTTTGTACAAAGACTACTCACGGTGGAGCATCGGAGTGAACATCGGAATGCCGTTCTATGCAGGCGATTTCCGTTCCGTGAGCAGAGGTAACAACAACTGGGCAGGCTATATGTTCGGTTTGCAGGGAAGCTACCAGTTCAATCCGATTTTCGGAGCACGCCTCTCTGTGGACTACGGAAGCAACCGCGCCGGTTCGCAACGCTACGAGGACGACTTCGTACTGCTGCCCAACGGAAACACTTACTATAACGTGGACTTTCCGGAAGGCGGAAGCTACTACAAGGATTTGTATTCTTCGGTTCACTCATGGAATTTCGGACTGAACGCAGAGGTAAACCTGCTGAACCTCTTCCGCCGCAGCGACGGTGACCGCCGCTGGGCTGTGGTGCTGGCACCGGGTATCTACCTGCAGAAGTTCTCGTCTACCGTCAAGAACCGCTCCAACGACGAACAGTTTGCCGACAAACTCGACAACAAGGTTAATCTCGGACTGGGAGGCGACCTTGCCGTACGTTACCGAATAAACCACAACTTCGACGTACAGTTGAAGGGAGGTATGATCTGGATTAACAATCAGGACTTCGACGGTATCAACTCCATCAATACCACCAAACACAACAGTATGGTTACGGCACAGGTTGGTCTGATATGGAAGGTAGGCAACAGCAAGGGACGCAAGAAAGACAACATCATGTACGCTCCGGGCTATCTGCCTATGTGGAAGCGCGCTACAAAGACCGTTACGAAAGTGGTGCACGATACTATCTACATCGAACAGAAAGTGCTTGAAAAATCTCCGGAAGTAGTGGTATGCAAAGGTTTCCCGAAAGACTTGCCCGCCGTATACTTTGAACGCGGAAAGTGGAAACTGGATACGGACAAGTATGCACGCGAACTCTTCACCATTGCCAAAACACTGAAAGAGAATCCGGAAGTACAGATTGACATCTGCGGCTATGCCGACCATACGGGCGGAGAAGCCATAAACAAGAAAGTGACGCTGAAACGTGCCGAAGCCTTGAAGAAGTTCCTCGTGAAGGTGGGTATAGAGCCTGAAAGACTGCATACGTATGGTCTGGGCAAGGATATGACCATTGAAAAAGAACTGCGCTACACCGAAAAGGCACGCCGCGGCGAAGTGAAAGAAAAAGATAAAGAATAATCATACCTGATAAATTATGTTGGAAAAAGACGCTAAGATTTTTGTAGCAGGCCATCACGGACTGGTGGGTTCCGCCATCTGGAACAACCTGTTGCAAAGAGGATATACTAATCTGACAGGCCGCTCCCACAAGGAGCTGGACCTGTTGGATGGAGCTGCAGTAAAGAAATTCTTCGATGAAGAGAAACCGGATGCTGTGGTATTGGCTGCCGCCCACGTGGGCGGCATCATGGCCAATCTGCAATATAGGGCGGACTTCATCTACCGGAACTTACAGATACAGCAGAATGTGATTGGTGAAAGCTTCAGACACGGAGTGAAGAAGCTGCTCTTCCTGGGCAGTACCTGCATCTATCCGCGTGAAGCTCCGCAGCCGATGAAAGAGGAAGTGCTGCTGACATCGCCGTTGGAATATACCAACGAACCGTATGCCATTGCCAAGATTGCCGGACTGAAAATGTGCGAAAGCTTCAACCTGCAATACGGTACGAACTACATAGCGGTGATGCCTACCAACCTGTATGGACCCAACGATAACTTCCACCTGGAGAACAGCCATGTGCTGCCCGCCATGATACGTAAGATTTACCTTGCCAAATGCCTGAACGAAGGCAACTGGGATGCCGTACGCAAGGATATAGACCTGCGCCCGGTAGAGGGTGTGAACGGAAGTTGCACCGATGAGGAGATACTGGCAAAGCTGGCAAAATTCGGAATTACGCCGGAAGCCGTTACGCTGTGGGGCACGGGCAAGCCGTTGCGCGAATTCCTCTGGAGCGAAGAAATGGCGGATGCCAGCGTACATGTGTTGCTGAACGTAGACTTCAAGGATACGTATGCGGCAGGTTCGAAAGAGATACGCAACTGCCACATCAACGTGGGAACCGGAAAGGAACTCAGCATCAGGGAAGTGGCGGAAAAAATCATGGCGGAAATCGGCTTCAAGGGCGAACTGAGATGGGATGCAAGCAAACCGGACGGCACGCTGCGCAAGCTGACGGATGTAACCAAACTGCACAACCTGGGATGGCATCATAAGGTGGAGATAGACGAAGGTATACATCGGTTGTACGAATGGTACCTGAAAGGTATCTGCATCAATCACCGGACAGATTGAGAAAAGCCAGGAAAAAGATGATAAATTTATACATTTTTCATTTTTTTCTTGGCTATCAAATACATTTGACTTAATTTTGCCGGAGAAACATTCCTTATAGTATCTGCCTGTCCGTAACAATCGCTTATGTGACAGGCAGTAGCGTAGCGTACTCTACGGCAAATATTCCTTATCATACATGTTAAGACTGAAAACTATTTCACTGCTGGGACACCCGGGTGAACTTGACACGTTGCCGGAAGGCAAACTGCTGATTAACACCATTAATGCACATTCTTACAATACCGCACGGAAAGACGCCGCTTTTGCCGAAGCGCTGCTGAAAGGCGATGCGCTGATTCCGGACGGAGCGAGCATCGTACTGGCATTCAAACTGCTGCGGCATGAGAAGATAGAGCGCATTGCCGGATGGGACCTGTTTCAGTACGAAATGAAAAAACTGAACGCGAAAGGCGGTACTTGCTTCTTCTTAGGTAGCAGCGAAGGTACTTTACAGAAAATAAAGGCCAAAGCCGCCGAATTGTATCCCAATATCCGGATAGAGACCTACTCCCCACCCTATAAAGCGGAATTCTCCGAAGAGGATAACCGCCGGATGATAGAAGCGGTGAACCGTGTAACGCCCGATTTGCTATGGGTGGGAATGACTGCCCCCAAACAGGAAAAGTGGGCATACGCACATCTGAAAGAGCTGGATGTAAAAGGTCCGATCGGCACCATCGGCGCTGTGTTCGACTTCTTTGCGGGAAATATACAGCGTGCCCCCTTATGGTGGCAGGAACACAGTCTTGAATGGCTTTACCGGCTCATAAAGGAACCCAAGAGAATGTGGAAAAGATATATCATAGGCAATACCATCTTTCTGGGACACTTATTAAAAGAAAAAATATCAAATTAATTAATTTATACACAAAATGAAAAAAGTAGCATTAATCTCCGGTATCACCGGACAGGACGGTTCGTTCCTGGCTGAATTTCTGATTGACAAAGGTTATGAAGTTCACGGTATATTGCGCCGCTCATCTTCGTTCAATACCGGACGTATCGAACATCTGTACCTGGATGAATGGGTACGCGACATGAAGAAAGACCGCCTGGTGAACCTGCACTATGGAGATATGACGGACAGCAGCTCGCTCATCCGCATCATACAGCAGGTGCAGCCGGATGAAATTTATAATCTTGCCGCACAGAGCCACGTGAAAGTTTCGTTCGACGTACCCGAATACACGGCGGAAGCCGACGCGGTAGGTACGCTGCGTATGCTGGAAGCCGTGCGCATTTTGGGCATGGAGAAGAAGACAAGAATTTATCAGGCATCTACTTCGGAGCTGTTCGGTAAGGTGCAGGAAGTGCCGCAGAAGGAGACGACTCCGTTCTATCCGCGCAGCCCGTATGGCGTAGCCAAACAGTATGGTTTCTGGATTACGAAGAACTACCGCGAAAGCTATGACATGTATGCCGTGAACGGTATCCTCTTTAACCATGAGAGCGAACGCCGCGGCGAGACTTTCGTTACACGCAAGATTACATTGGCTGCCGCACGCATTGCACAGGGATTTCAGGACAAGCTGTATCTGGGTAATCTGGATGCACGCCGCGATTGGGGATATGCCAAAGACTATGTGGAATGTATGTGGCTTATCCTGCAACACGACAAACCGGAAGATTTCGTGATTGCCACCGGAGAGATGCACACCGTACGCGAGTTTGCCACACTTGCCTTTAAGGAAGCCGGCATAGAACTGCGTTGGGAAGGCGAAGGCGTGAACGAGAAGGGTATCGACGTGAAAACAGGAAAGGCAGTGGTGGAAGTGGATCCGAAATATTTCCGCCCCTGTGAAGTGGAACAACTGCTGGGTGACCCGACTAAAGCCAAGACGCTGCTGGGTTGGAACCCGACAAAGACCAGCTTCCCGGAACTTGTAAGAATCATGGTGGAACATGATATGAAGTTCGCAAAAAAGTTGTACCTGAAAGCCCAAATGGCAGAATAACAATTACTTCGAAATAATGAAACATTTTTTTAGTCTAAGACCTTGGATATTGGCAGCGGTAGTTCTTGCTTCGGCAGGGACTACCGTTGCCGCACAAGGCAAAATGGAGGCCTATCCGGCCAATGAGAAATGGTTTGTAAGCGGTTCGGTAGGAGCCGGAGTATACGTAGGCGATTATGACATGCACGCGAAATTCGGAAACCGCATTTCCATTACGGGCGATGTAAGCGGCGGTAAATGGATTACTCCCGTATTAGGCGCCAGATTGCAGATAAGCGGAATGCACGCTTCGGGCGAAGCCATGAACGGAAGCAGCGAATCGTGGAATTTCATGATGTATCATGCCGACATCATGGTGGACGTGCTGAACTGGTGGTGCGGTGTGGACGAAGAACGTACATACAGCCTCATTCCGCTGGTGGGCGGCGGTGTGGCCAACGCCCCCGGACTGAATACCACCACAGGAGTGCTTACCGTAGGTGTGCTGAACCGCTTTAAGGTATCGGAACATCTGGACATCAATGTCGAGATAAAAGGTAATCTCGTAGGGGACAAGCTGGACGGATGCGCCAGCGGAAAGAAAGGGGAAGGTGCAGCCGCACTGACTGCCGGACTGACCTACAACTTCTGATATACAGAATATAGAACTAAACATTGACAACTGATGACAAATAGGACAAAGGTACTGTTTCTGTTTCTGGCTATGCTGGGCGCGATAAGCGTCCGAGCATACGCCCAACAGAAAACCTCCGAAAAGATTTCGCCCAAAGAACGGTGGGCGTTTGAAACCAATGCAATGGACTGGCTGTTGCTGTTGCCGAATGCCAAAGTGGAATTTGACCTTTCAAGTTCTACCGACAACCGGTGGGTAGTGGGCATAGGTGCCAAATGGAACGGCAATGCCAAAATCAGTATGAACGAACGCATACAGATGAAAATCAACGATTACAGACTGGAAGTGAAAAGATATGCCAAACCTTCCTTTACCGTAAAGACGGGACAGTCCAAGATTCCCAAATTCTGGCGTACCTACTACTGGGGCTTCTATGCCGGATACAGCAAGTTTGCCGGAGCATGGGGCAAAGGCATCGCCGGCGATATGTTCCATGCCGGACTGACCGGCGGATGGCAGCTGCCCGTATACAAATGCAAACAGGGCGCAATAGACCTGGATCTGGGTCTGAGCGTGGGAGCAGCCTATGCCGAATATGACAAATATAAATATGAAGATAACCACCTGATACGTACAAAGAGCAGAGACAGGCATTTCCTGCCCTACCCCGTAGTGAGCGATATACGCGTAGGATTCGTGTACCGCTTCAGCTCTATCAGAAACAAGTACAGTCAAAGACAAAAATAAGAGATTCGTATGACAAAAGATTGTAAAAAGAAAAGTATATGGGCGAGGCTGATAGTGATAGCTGTACTGGCATGCACGGCAAGTAATGCGCAGGCACAGCTCATTGCCGGAAGAACAAACGCACTGCTTTTGGGAAACCTGACTCCGAACTTCTCGCTGGAACTGGTGACATCGAACCGGACCAGCGTTATGGCGGGAGCTTTCTACAGCCTTGACCAGAACCCGCTGGATTGCAGCATCAAAGGTGCGGAAGCGCAAGTGAGATACTGGGTGAGCGGACGGGCAATGGTGCAGAGCTTCATAGGTCTGGGCATACAGGGCATGAGGTATGACGCCACGTTCTCGGATACACACCACTTCGGCGATGCCGTAGGCCCGGGAATGGTGTACGGATATGTACTGCCGCTGGGCAAACGCTTCAACATAGAATTCAGCGCCGGAATATCACTGATGTGGTACCGGGAGAAACGCTACGAGAAGGGATTGCCCGCACCGGGAGACTACAACACCACCGGACACAAGGTGATGCCCATGGGACTGGGAATTTCGTGTACTTACATTTTTAAATAATACGGAGAATGATTACTGAAAGATTGAAAATATGGATCCTGCTTCTGGTTGTGGCGGGATGCGGTACCGGCACTGCCCTGGCGCAGAAAATGGTGAAGGTATCGGGTACCGTATATAACATTGCCGAAAACCGGAAAGTGCCTTTCTCGGACGTGACGGTGGATGTGTATGCCGCCAAGACCGTAGCCGTGGGCGAGGATATGAAGAAGATACTGGACAGCAACGACCAGGAAAAAACATTGCTGCTGGACCAGGAAGGGAAAACAACCACCGACGAGAACGGGTATTATGAAATACTGGTTCCGGACAACGGTGCGCTGATTTTCAAAGTGGGACTCTCGCCCTCGGTATTGAAGGAAGTGAGACATCAGATGAAAATAGATGTGAGCATCGACGAAGGAGTGATGCTGGAGAGTGTGACCGTAACCGCCATGCGGCTGGTTCTGAAACCGGAACCGAAAGCGCCGAAGATTATCGGAAACATGCTGATTCCGTACAATACCTTCAAACTGCCGCCTTACTTCGGCAACCGCTTCTCGCGACTGATTATACAGCCGTACGTACTGGACTGCGAAACGAACGATACGATAACCTTTGCACGCCCGTCCGTATACGACGGCAAGGAATATGCCCTGACGCAGGAACGCAAAATGGGCTATGACATGAACCGTGACCCGCTGCGTCCGTACATCAAAGCGGAGGCGCTGACTACAAGGGCCATGAACCTGGACTGGACGGATACCATCATTGTGCCCGACCCCAACCGGAACTACAGTTGCTTTGCCATCGTGAACCTGGAAGATTACAGCGCGTCGAACTCCAGAACGTACCAAATCAATACGTGCCAGACCAAACGCCCGATGAAGTTCCTGCAATACAACCTCTTCTCGGAGCAGATGGATCCGTTGCAGCACAAGGAAAGGGCGCAGATAGAGAAAAGAAATACATCGGACAAGATACAACTGTCTTTCCTCATCAACTCCGACCAACTGACGGACACGCCTGAAAACAAACAAAGCCTTGCCATGCTGAGAAACAAGCTGAAAGAGATAGCCGAATCTCCGGGTACGGTATTGAAGGAGTTTCACGTGGCAGGTACGGCTTCTCCGGACGGCCATTACAGCAGTAACCTGAGCCTTGCCGAAAGACGTATGCGCAAGATTGAACAGGAGATTACCTCCATATTGCCCCAATATACCCTGGAACGCGTTTACCGCAACCCGCATGCCGAAGTGGCTCCGTGGGAAGAAGTGGTGAAACTGCTGGAACGTGACGGCAAAAGCACGGAAGCCGGCAAGGTGAAAGAAATTCTGGCAAAGCATAAGGATATCGGAGCGCAGGGCAGAGCGCTGAAACAACTCGACTGGTACGCTACCGTCATCGTGCCTTATCTGGACGAACTCCGCGTGGTGAACTATAACTGCCTCTACGAGATATACCGCGAACCGAATGACGAGGAAGTCATGGCACAATACAGGGAAAAAGGGCTGAAAGGCAGCTACACACGTTATGAATACTGGAAGCTGTTCCAACTGATAACCGATGAAAAGGAACTGGAAGCTCTGTACCGCCGCGCCTACGAGGAATCACTGGAACAAAAGCATCCGTGGGCGCTTGCCGGCAACAACCTGGCGGCTTCTTACCTGGAGAGGGATACCGTGGATACTTCCATACTGGAACCGCTGATAGACCTGAGCATCCACTCCACCGACTATTCGCGCATGAATGCCGACGGAAGCCGTACGGAAATCGTGAACCGGCTGGAAGTGGTGACCAACCAACTGTGCATGTACATCAAGAAGGGAGACTTCGAGCACGCCAGCGTATTGGTGAAGATTCTGCCGGAGGACAGCAAATTTGACCTGCTGAAAGCCTATACATGGGCTTTGGGCGGCTACTTCCAGGGCGGAACGACTCCGGAAGAGAAAGAACGTGCACACAAGACTTTTGAAACCATCAAGGCTTCATCGCCCCAGAACGAAGTGGTGATGTACATGGCGCTGGATAACCGCGCCGGCAACGCCGCCGCCAAGGCTTCGCTTGCCAAACTGCCGCAGGACAGCGCACTGACCTGGTACTTCAAAGCCACCTTGTCTGCCAGAGAGGGTGAGATAGAGTTCATGAATACGGTGATTGCCCTGTCCGAATGTTTCAAACGCGACAAGAGCTTCGTGGCTACCGCACAGAACGACGGTGAATTTAACGAGGATATCATACAGGCAGCTATGGATATGTCTAACCTATAACCATAATAAGGATTGAAAATGAAATTGAAATATATGATTCCGGCACTGTGCATCTGCACATGTACGGCAATGCCGGAAATGCTCCATGCGCAGGACGACAGCCTGAAGAAGGACAGCACCGAAAGGCCTTTCAATGCAATGGACTATGTATTGCAGAAACGGTATATCCCGCAGGGAAGAGAAGTGAACAACAGCCAGCCGGGCAAGAATTTCTCCCTGTCGGTAATGGGCGGTGTGAACAAACTGAGGGGCAGTTCTTCACTGCCGGCATGGTTCAACGGCGGTATTGCCCTGACTAAGGATGTAAGTTCATTCAACTCCTACCGGGTGTCTCTGTTGGGCGGCTTCAACGACGAGCTGAAACAGGGCGGCATCGAGCTGGACCACCTGTTCAACCTGTCCGATTATATCGGCGGGTACAAAAGCGGCGCACACATCAGCCTGTATACCGTATTGGGTATAGGCGGCTATGTGAGCAAGCGCGACGGTATGGATGCCAAAATAGCCGGCGGAGTGCACGGCGGCTTGCAGGCACGCTATCATCTGTCGAGAAACTGGGACTGGTATGTGGAACCCAAACTATATCTCTATACCGACGGAATAGACGGTGCGGACTGCCCCAAACGGTATGACGTGGGATATGGCGTGTACACCGGACTGACCTACCGCTTTACCGGTCTTCCCATCAGGATGAAATCGGAAGATATGGGCGATAATATGTTCATAGAAGCGGCTATCGGTACGCAGGGTGATTTCGGAAAGCCCGTGCGCAACAACCTGCCGGCGCTGCAACCGTTGGGTCCTGCCGCTTCACTGGCGATAGGTAAATGGTTCATGCCGCTGGGATGGCGCATCAGCGGCTTCGGCGGTTTCCACTATACATTTAATTCGGACAACTTCAAGAGCGAGGAAGTGTATGGAGGCGGCAGAGCGGAAGTGCTGGTGAACCTGAATACGCTGATTTCGCCGAGTGTGGAAGACCCGAGACTGGAAGTGAACCTTTCCGCCGGCTACGAATTCGGAGCACTGGCGCACAGAAGCAGCGACTATGCCAAGAAGCTTCGTACATTCCACGGTCCTACGGGGTCTATGCAACTGGTATATTTCCTGTCAGACCAAATCGGTATCACGGGTGAGGCGCGATACAGCAAGAGTTTCTATACGCAACCGTTCAAGAGCGGCATCACACAGGACAGACACATGCAGAATGTAGGCGTGATGTTCGGTGTGCAGTACCGCAGAAGAAAGGCCGACTTCGATGCCAGACGCGGCTTCTTCCAGCCTTATAACTTTGCGTATGCCACCGTGGGAACCAACTTCCCCATGCGCACCGCAGGCGTGAAGATGAAGGATATTCCCGATATGCTGGGACAACAGGTAAGCCTGGGTGTGGGACGCCAGTATACGCCGCTGTCTGCCGTAAGAGGAAGCATCGAGATTGGACGGTATGCGTATCAGCACGGGGGTGTATATCCGCTGTCTGTCACCGCCGACTACATGCTGAACCTTACCAACATGATAGGCAATTATAGCGAAAACCGCATATTCGACCTCAACGCCTTTGCCGGTATCGTCTATACGCACCACGAAATGGAAGACAAGAATTACTTCGGCATCCAGGGCGGTCTGCAACAGAGCTTCAAGCTGAACGACCGTTGGAACATCTTTGCGGAAGAGTATCTGAGAGGTTATAACGGCAAGATTACTCCTTCGGCACGTACCTACACAAGCGGAGAATATACGTTTGTCTTAGGAGCTTCCATAGGAACAAGTTACCGTTTTTAAAGCAATACATAAGCATCATGACTATCGCCATTGATTTTGACGGCACAATCGTAGAGCACCGCTACCCTAAAATAGGGAACGAAATCCCTTTTGCCACCGATACGCTGAAGATGCTGATTAAAGACCGCCACCGCCTGATACTGTGGACCGTACGTGAAGGAAAGCTGCTGGACGAGGCCGTGGAATGGTGCAGGGAACGGGGCGTGGAGTTTTATGCCATCAACCGGGACTATCCCGAAGAGGATGCCGCCCATCACGGCTTCTCGCGCAAGGTGAAAGCGGACCTTTTCATTGACGACCGCAACCTGGGCGGCCTGCCCGACTGGGGAGACATCTACCGCATGGTTCAGGAGAAGCTGACGTATGAGGAGCTGTATCGCGATACCGATAAAACTCCGCAACAAAAGAGAGGCGGTTTCTGGAGCCGGTTCAGGAAATAATCCTTTTTTGATATATATCAAACAGTACCTTAAAATAACTCTTTAAATTTGCAACGTCATTTAGAAAACGATAGAGTAAATTAGTTTTTGAAAGAGAAAGGTTAGTTTTTTAGGGTACACTAAAAAAATACCGGGCAGCACACGGAGCACAGGAAAAGATTCCTGCCGTAGCTGTCCGGTTTTTTATTTGCCTGCCGGAACCGGGAGGTTGCCGGATATTACTGTTTCCGGTATTCCTTGGGCGAAAAGCCGGTGTGATGCTTGAAGTATTTGCCGAAGAAAGACTGATTGGCAAAGTGCAGCTCGTCGGCTATCTCCTGAATGCTCTGCTCGGAGGATTTCAGCATGGCTTTCGCTTCCAGAATCACGAGGCTGTCAATCCACTCGCCCGCCGTCTTTCCGCTCACCTCTTTCACCATGGTAGAGAGGTGCTTGGGCGTAAGGAACATCTTGTCTGCGTAAAAGGACACGCTCCTCTCCTCTTTGTAAAACTCGTACACGTACCGGATGAAGCGTTCGAACAAATCTTCCTTGCGGCTTTTGGGAGTGCGCTCCTTCACGGCATGTCCCTGATAGATGTCGTATATCTCGTAGCACAGCGCCATCAGCAATCCCTGCGTAATCTCCTTGCGGTAGGGATTGTCCTTCAGCTTCACCTTGCTCCACAGGAAAGAGTGATATTCCTCGAACGCCTGCAACTCGTTGGCAGTGACAGCGATGCAAGGCCGCTCCTTTATCATGAAGAACATGGGAAACAGTTGCTGCATCGTGGGTATCACCAGGTCCATGAAGTCGCGGGACACGGCTATGAAGCTGCCTGAAAAATCATCGGAACGCTCGCCCTGCTGCACAATCTGCTCGGGCAGGATGATGCAAAGCATCCCTTCACGCATTTCATAATCCCGCAAGTTGATATTCAGCTTGCACCAGCCTTTCCGGCAGACGGCAAAGCAGGCAGCGTTCAGACGCGTTGGATATGGCGTGAAAGGGATGTCCCTTATATCATCGAAAATAGCGAAATCATTGCCGATAAAGTCAATCATGGGCAGGTGTTGTATACCGGAGATATCAACGTTGCGTATCTGTTTTGTATTCATTATTCATGCGCTTTGCCGGCAAATATAGGATTATTCACGGAATTATTGGTTTAAAAATCGTGAATGTTATCCTAATTCATTATTTTAAAGCCGATGAAGAACGTACGCGGCTGCGTGGGACCGTAGAAATAACCGGCATCGCGGAACTCGCCCTTATCCAAGTCTTTCTGGAAGCTGTTGAATATATTCTGCACACCGGTGTTCAGTTGGAACTTGATATGGTCGTGCAGCACGAAGGTATAGTTCAGCTTCAGGTTGAGGTCGAAGAACTGGGGCGTGGTCTCCATGCGGTCTTCCGCGATGTATCCGGCATAGTGCGGTACAATCATCTTGCCCGTATACGTGCCGGAGAGGGAGAAGTCGAAATTCTTCAGCGGAGCGGACGAGAAGGTGAAGTAGCCGTAATAGTCGGGCGTGCGAGGCATGCGCTTGGTGGTCAGGTCCTTGCCGTCCACCTGTGTCCAGACTTCCTCGCGGGTGTAGCGGCTGCGCTGCGCGGTAAAGCCCAACTGGAGCTGCGCTTCCTTGCCGTGGGCAATCTTGGCGTCGAGGTTGGCGCCGTACACGCGGGCGCCGTTGCCGTTGCGGCGTTCCTTGATTACATCGCCCACATCGTTTTTGCCGATGTCCTCGAGCACGAATACGTGGCGCAGGTCGGTATAGAAACCCTCTACAAGGATGTTTGCCTGCCAGTGTCCCAGGTGGGCGGTCCAGTCCACCGAGCCGCTGTAACTGTTGGAACGCTCCTCGCGCAGGTTGTCCGCCAGCTTGATTTGCACGCCTTCGCCGCCTACTGCGGTGACGTGCAGGTCTTCATCGTAGGCCTGCGGGGCGCGGAAACCGGTGGAGTACGTCAGGCGCGCCTGGAAGTCCTCGGTAGGCTTATAAAGCAGGTTGACGCGGGGACTGAATATCAGTTTGTCTATCAGGTTGTGCTTGTCCAGGCGGGCGCCGACGAGCATGGTCAGTACGTTCATCTTCCACTCGTTCTGCACGAAGGCGCTGGCAATGCGCACATCCTGCTGCATATCGCGGTGATAGCCCGTCATGACATCGTGCAGGGAGTTGTTCTGATACTCCAGTCCGCCCGTAAAGGTGGCGGGGGCGAAAAGGCAGTTGTTCATGTTGCCCACGTACATGCCGCCTGCCACCCACGTCAGGTCGTCCGTCTTGCCGTAGGCGTTCATGTCCTTCTGTGCGCCGTAATAGCTGTTGCGGTCGGTGTGCTGGATGGAGCCGTACAAGGAGATTTTATGTTTATACTCGCGCCAGAAGAGGTCGTAACTCAGTCCGCCGCTGTTAATGATGTGCTTGGTCTGCTCGGTGATGTCCGCCTCGTGGGGCTGAAGATCGAACTTGTTGCCGCCGCGGCGGAACTCGTTGGTGGTGTGATACTCCAGGTTGATGCGGCTGAAATGCGTGGGACGGTAGTAGGCGCGGAAGCCGAAGGTGTTCATGTTCAGCTTGCCCAGTTCGGAGAAACCGTCGCCGTCACGGTCGTACGGATTGCGGTTGCGGTAGCTTTCGTAGAGGGCGATGCCGTAGGAGTTGTCTTTGGCCACCAGGGATACGTTCCCACCCATGTACTGCTCCCAGGACTTGCCGTCCATGTTGGAGAACATGCTCGACACCTGGAAGGAGTTGTTAATGGGGTCTTTGGTGATGATATTGATAGTTCCGCCCACAGCATTGGCGCCGAACAGCGCCGAACCGCCGCCGCGTACCACCTCTACCCTCTCGATCATGTTCACCGGTATCTGCTCCAGCCCATATACCCCGCTCAGCGCACTGATGACGGGACGGCTGTTTATCAGGATTTGCGAGTACGGGCCTTCCAGACCGTTGATACGCACCTGGGGGAAACCGCAGTTCTGGCAGTTGTTCTCCACCCGCAGGCCCGACTGGTAGTTGAGTGTCTTGGCAAGGTCGGTGGAGTTCACCATCTCAAAGAGCTTGGCGCTCATCACGTTCACCACCACGGGAGCAGCCTTGCGGCTCACCTCGTTGCGGTTGGCGGACACCACGACCTCATCGGTCATGAAGCTTTCCTCTTCCATCTGGAAATGCACCACCGCCGTAAAGTCCTTGTTTACTTCAATCGCCTTTTCCTGTGTCTTATAGCCTACGGCGGATACGCGCAACGTATATTTGCCCGCCGGCAGGTTCTTGAACTCGAACTGACCTTCTTCATTGGACACTGTTCCCTGTCCGCTGCCTACAATCAAAACGGTGGCATACGGTATATTCTCTTCCGAACCTTTTTACAAGAACATGGCCGGAAATCATGTTGCCTTCCCTGATAGGGTTTGCGGCAACGGCTGCACCGATACCTGCCACAGCAAGCATCAACGCCAATATAATTTGTTTCATTTGAATAATCGCTTTTATTTCAGTTACTTAATGATACCAATTCTGTACCGGTACTTGGTACGGCAAGTACCAAAGGCAGGTACGACGGATACCAAACATTGGTACGGCGAGTACCAAAGATTGGTACATCGAATACCAAGCATCGGTACAACGAATACCCAACGTTGGTATGGAGCATACCAGGCGTTGGTACAACACTATCAAAGGGTAACGGAATAAGGGGGAGCGCGGAGAGAGGGCATCCGACACGCTTTTCCCTTTATGACGGGCGTATCGGTTTCGCTTTCCATCACCTGCAACAGAGAACGCATCGGGTGTTGCAGCTCGCAGCAGTCCGGCGTGTCCGAACTGAAGTGCGACAGCAGGCCGATGACAATCAGCGAGTCGGTGGAGTGCGAATGCTGGTTATGGAAAGGGTGCGAGTGGGTTATCAGCACCCCGTTGACGTAGTGGACGTGGGTAAACGCCGTTATGCTTGCCTGGTACGCCACGAAGAGCGCCAGCAAGCATAATGCGCATATGGTTCTTTTTATTCCTCTCACGTCTTACGGTTTGTTTCTTGAGTTAGGGACGGCAAAGGTAATACTAATTTCGGTTTGTACCAAACAGAAATTCATAATCGCGCTTGGAAGCGGGAACAGCCCACTCCTCCGGAATGAATTTCCACTGGCCGAGCGCACGCGGCTCGATTACCTTCTTCTGCTCGATGTACTGCATCAGGTAATAGCGCAAATCCTTGTCGGTAGAGCTGATGATGCGTTCCTTCAACTCGTCCTGGGAGATGCCCGCACCTTTCGTCAGCAGTTCCCCGCCGCCGTTGCCGCGATAGGAGTTCAGGGCTACCGTGTACATCTTGTCCATGTGGAACGGAGTGCCGTCTGCCATGCTGAGGATGGTTACCTTACTGCCGCACGGCTTCGTGACGTCTACCGTGTAGATGATGCCAGCGGCGGAATCGAAATTGAAGCTGAAATTCTTGAAGGCAGCCCTGTCCGCAGCGCCTTCGCGGGGTTGGTCGCGGAGCAGCAGGATGTGGTCGTCGGGCGAAGTCATGCGGTTGGTCCATAGGTCGTAGGACATCTCCAGGGCATCGTGCACTTCCTTGCCCGAAAGTTTCATGGTGTAGAGCATGTTCTCGTACTTGTAGAGGTTGAACATGTCGTACACGTAAATATCCCCTTCCTTAATCTGCGTGTCGTAGGACAAGGGAGCCGCCAATGAAATCTCGGCACCGCTGATGTCCAGCTGCAAGGTATGGATGAGGTCGATGAAGGCGGAAGAACCGAAATAGGCGGGACGGGTGGAGACCGTCTTCGTGAAGCGTCCGATTCTTTTCGATACGAAATCCTGAATGGTGGCGTACTGCGGCGAGAAACGTTTCATGAATTCACCGCTGATGCCGTAGGGGGCGGTTTCGGTGAGCACGCCGTCAATCTGCTTGTCCGTAACCTTGCCGTTGCGCAGGGTCACGGTAATGTCGATGTCGCTCACCACGATGCCGTTGCTGGCGGGGTCCATCACCAGTACGGAGTCGCCTGCCACGTTCTGCACCTTCTTGCATTCGCGGGCGTGGTCGTGGCCCATAAGCACGATGTCGAAGCCCGGAACATTGCGGGCTACGTCCAGCGAGGCATTCTCCCGGTATTTGCCGCCCATCAGCAAGGCGTCCTGTCCGGCATGGAACATACCGATTACAATATCGGGACGCTCCTTTTCGCGGATTATCTTCATCCACTTGCGGGCGGTCTCTTCCATGTCGTCAAAACGGAGTCCCCGCCACAGATTCTCGGAGAGCCACACCGGAATGGCGGGCGTTATCATGCCAAGAACGGCAATCTTCACTCCGTCGCGCTCCAGCACCTTGTAGGGCCGGAAGTGGGGTTCGCCCGTAGCGGCATCGATGATGTTGGCGCCCAGCACCGGAGCACGGCAGTCGCCCGCCCAACGGTCGAAAACGGCACGTCCCGTCTCTACATCGTGGTTGCCCATATTGGCGGCATCATAGCCCATGAAGTTCAGCATATCGGCGGTTACGTGGAGCGATACCGTGTCGATGTAGTTATAGTAATAGGCGGTGGGCTGGCCTTGCAGGATGTCGCCGTTGTCCAGCAGAATCAGGTTGTCCTTATAGGTTTCGCGCGCTTTCTGCACGAATGCGTGCACGCGTGCCAGGCTTCCGGCAGCCTCCCGCTGAAGGATGAAATCGTGGGGATAGAAATTACCGTGGATATCACTGGTCTGTACTATTTTCAGTTTTACTTCTTTATCCTGCGCGGCAACTGCTCCAATCAGCAGGAACATCCACGCAAGACAGCAGGTCAGTTTTTTCATTTCGTTGTTCTGTTAATGTATAAATACCATGTGTAAACAGCGCAAAGATATAATAAAACTCACAAAAAGGCAGTAGGGAAAGATTGTTTTTCGTACTTTTGGCGCTCATTATCAAAAAAAGAAGCTGACATGACACAAATCTTTCACAGCATGATAGCTGCCATTCTCGGCATATCGGAAAAGCAAATCGGGCAGACACTCTCCCTGCTCGACGACGGAGCAACCATCCCGTTCATCAGCCGCTACCGCAAGGAAATGACAGGCGGACTGGATGAAGTGCAGATAGAATCCATCCGTACCCATTACGAAAAACTGAAGGAAACGGCGAAACGGAAGGAGACCATCGTCGCCACCATCCGCGAACAGGGGAAAATGACCCCGGAACTGCAAAAGCGCATTGACGACACGTGGGACAGCACCGCCCTCGAAGACATCTACCTGCCCTACAAGCCCAAACGGAAAACCCGTGCGGAAGCCGCCCGCCAGAAAGGACTCGAACCGCTTGCCACCCTGCTGATGCTCCAGCGCGAGCCTCATCCCGAACAGCGTGCCGCCGCCTTCGTGAAAGGCGATGTAAAGGATGCGGACGATGCCCTGAAAGGTGCGCGCGACATCATAGCCGAACAGGTGAGCGAGAACGAACGCGCCCGCAACATGCTGCGGAATACCTTTGCACGCCAAGCCCTGCTGACCGCCAAAGTGATAAAAGGCAAAGAGGAGGAAGGCGCCAAATACCGGGATTACTTTGACTGTTCGGAGCCCCTGAAGCGATGCAGCTCGCACCGCCTGCTTGCCATCCGCCGCGCCGAAGCGGAGGGTCTGCTCAAAGTGAGTATCAGCCCCAACGACGAAGAGTGTGTGGAACGGCTGGAACGGCAGTTTGTACAGAACAACAACGCCTGCGGGAAGCAGGTGGCGGAAGCCGTGCAGGATGCCTACAAGCGTCTGTTGAAACCGTCTATCGAGACCGAGTTTGCCGCGCAAAGCAAGGAGCGTGCCGACGATGAAGCCATCCGCGTCTTTGCGGAAAACCTGCGGCAGTTGCTGCTGGCATCGCCCCTGGGGCAGAAAAGGGTGATGGGAATAGACCCCGGATTCCGCACCGGCTGCAAGGTGGTGTGCCTGGATGCGCAGGGCAACCTGCTGCACAACGAGAATATCTACCCGCATCCGCCGGTGAACCAAAGCAAAGAGGCGTTTGCCAAACTGCAGAAGATGATAGAGGCCTATAAGGTGGAAGCCATCGCCGTGGGCAACGGCACTGCCAGCCGCGAGACGGAAGATTTCCTGAAACGGCAGACGTTCAACCGGGAAGTGCAGATTTTCATTGTCAGCGAGCAGGGTGCATCCATCTACTCCGCTTCCAAGATAGCCAGGGATGAGTTTCCGGAATATGATGTAACGGTGCGCGGTGCCGTATCCATCGCCCGCCGGCTTATGGACCCGCTGGCGGAGCTTGTCAAGATAGACCCGAAGTCCATCGGTGTGGGGCAATACCAGCACGACGTAGACCAAAGCAAGCTGAAGAAATCCCTCGACCAGACCGTGGAGAACTGTGTAAACCTGGTCGGCGTAAACCTGAATACGGCAAGCAGCCATCTGCTGACGTATATATCGGGACTTGGCCCTCAACTGGCGCAGAACATCGTGAACTACCGCGCCGAGAACGGAGCATTTGCATCGCGCAAGGAGCTGATGAAAGTTCCGCGCATGGGCGCAAAGGCTTTTGAACAGTGTGCCGGCTTCCTGCGCATACCGGATGCCGGGAATCCGCTGGATAACACGGCGGTGCATCCCGAAAGTTACCACATCGTGGAGCAGATGGCAAAGGACCTGGGATGCAGCGTGGCCGAACTGATTGCCGACAAGGAACTGCACCGGAAGATACAGCCGGAACGCTACCTCTCTCCCACCGTCGGAATGCCGACCTTGAAGGATATCCTGCAAGAGCTGGAGAAGCCGGGGCGTGACCCGCGCGGACCTATCAAGGTGTTCGAATTCGATAAGAACGTGCGTACAATCGATGATTTGCGCATAGGCATGGAACTGCCGGGCATCGTGGGGAATATCACCAACTTCGGCGCTTTCGTCGATATAGGTATCAAGGAAAACGGCTTGATACACCTCTCCCAGCTTGCGCAGAAGTATGTATCAAACCCTAATGAGATTGTATCCATCCATCAGCAGGTACGCGTAAAGGTGCTCAGTGTAGATACCGAACGGAAACGTATACAACTGACGATGATTGGGGTTAGCGGTTAGCGATTAGGGGTTAGTGATTAGGGATTAGTGCCTTGCGGTGTGAGTGCGCAGCCTGCTAATCACTAATCGCTAATCACTAACCCCTAATCCCTATATATCAGCTTGTCCTTGCCATTGCCAAAAAGGTTATCGCCCAAAGTTGTAATCTTATCGCCGGTGGCAAGGACATGACGAAGATTGTCGCATCCCATGAATGCACCGTACTCTATGGCAGTTACACCGGAAGGAAGTTCCAAGGTGCCGCACAACCGTCCGCATCCGCTGAACGCACGCTGGCCGATGCTCTTCAAGCCATGGGGCAGTTTGATATTGAGCAGGTATTTCTTTTGGGTAAACGTGTATTCGGGGATAGTTGTGGCATTGCACTTGGACAAATCCACGCTCACCAGATTGGGCATGTAGTTGCGTATCAACGTAAAGTCCGCCTCGTCCATCTTACCTTCTACCGTAAGGAAGTTCACATCTTTGGGCTGTATGCCCGCACGAAGCAGTTCGCTGGCAAGGCTGCCCATGGTGGCTATCTGCACCAAAGCTCCTACCGGTTCGCCCTCTATGAAAGCGAATGTCTCCCACCGCTTGCCGCGACGATAGGAATCGCTGCTACCCAGAGGGACGAATATCGCCGTTACACTGTCCGCCAGAGCTTCGGGCAACAGGTTGGGGGGAGTTTTCTTACGTATGCGGCAAATCTTCAGGTTGGTGCATCCCTTGAATGCACCGTCTTCGATGTTCTTGGTCTTGTCGGAAAGGATTACCTCCGTCAAGGATGTTTTTCCGGCAAAAGTGCTGTCGCCAAGCTGCTTGCAGAAAGCATAGGACGGGATGCAATTGGCGGGATAGATGTAAAAGCGGTCGGGATGCGTACCGTTCTTTCCGGCGTACATACTGATGGATGCATTGGAGATGTCCAGTATTTGCAGTTTCTTGAATTCATCGCGCAGGTGGCGGAAATCCACTGCGTTCAGCTTGCCTTGCAGGACAAGGTGGGTAATCTCGTTCGCTTCTTCTTCGGTGAGCATTTCCACCAAAGTACCGGGTTTGGCAACGGTATATCTCCTGGAAGTCTGGGCGGAGACGTTCGATATCATAATGCCCAGTCCGGCTACTAAAAGTATCTTTTTCAGGTTCATGTTTTAAATGTCAGATTGATTTAATTTTCAAATATAAGAAGAAAGCGCCAACCGTGAATAATGATTTCTCTTTTTATTGCTATTTTTGTCGGATATTAATTAACCGAACTTATTTTTCTCATGGAAACCATCGGAAATGAATCCAAAGCCAAACGTTTTGGAAAAGCGGCAATCGACATTGTTTCATTCGCCGCGCTTGCCGTCATCATCATTACAATAATAAGCGTCCCTTTCGCAACCGTATTGCTGAAGTTAGGAAAGGAAGAGGCCGATACGATGTCCTATTTCATATTGAGCGAGACGCTGATGCTGGCAGGCGTATTCCTTTCCGCATGGATAGTATGGCATTTACACGGCTTTTCACTGGAAGGGCTCGGACGCTCTTTTACGATGCGTTGGAAGGACTGGCTGTCGGGAATACTGCTGGCAACCGTTCTTTATGCGGTAGGGTTCGGCATATCCTTGTGGGCAGGTGCGGTAGAGATTGCAGAAGTGGCATTCAATCCCTCTTCCTTACTGATCAGCCTTGTATTCTTCCTGCTGGTAGCCGTGACAGAGGAACTGGCATTACGGGGATTTGTATTGGAACGCCTGCTGCAAAGCGGGGTGAATAAGTTTTGTGCCTTGTTCCTCTCCGCCGCCCTATTCTCCTTGATTCATATAGGCAATCCGAACTTCGACTTTCTGTCTTTTATCAACATACTCCTGGCAGGCATCCTTTTAGGTTCATCCTATATATACACACGCAACCTCTGCTTCCCGATAGCTCTACACTGGTTCTGGAACTGGATACAAGGTCCGGTATTAGGCTATGAGGTCAGTGGAAATAAATTCTGTAACGGCTTGCTGGCCCTTCGGCTGCCCGAAGCCAATCTGATAAACGGCGGCGCTTTCGGTTTTGAAGGCTCCATACTTTGTACGGTACTGATGGTAGTGGGAACAGGATTGATTTTAAAAATACACGGGAAATAGGGGTTAGTGGTTAGGGATTAGCGGTTAGTGTTTAAGGACAAGAGTGGGATGTAATTTGAGGATTTCTTTTAGGCACGGAATTACACGGATTTCACGGAAAAAAGAATAAGGGGTAATGTTACCAAAAGCAACTTGGTAATATTACCCCTAATAAAATAAATCCGTGTAATATGCGCCTAATAAAGCAACAAATAAGGGAATGCTACTGAAAATAACAAACGCTTTTTTGTTTTGACACGCTATTAATCACTAATCGCTAATCATTATTTATTGTACATTTTTGTTCTCAGCTCCTTGATGTGGTCGGAAGTGATGTATTCATCATACTCCATCATCTTGTCGATGATGCCGTTCGGGGTCAGTTCGATGATACGGTTTGCCACTGTCTGGATGAACTCGTGGTCGTGAGACGAGAACAGGATGTTTCCTTTATAGGTCTTCAGGTTATTGTTGAATGCCTGGATGGATTCCAGGTCAAGGTGGTTGGTCGGCGTATCCAGAATGAGACAGTTGGCATTACGCAACTGCATGCGCGCAATCATGCAACGCATCTTCTCGCCACCCGACAGTACGCTTGCTTTCTTCAGCACCTCTTCGCCGGAGAAAAGCATACGGCCGAGGAAACTCTTCATATATACCTCATTGCCCTCGCCAAACTGGCTCAACCAGTCAACCAGATTCAAATCCGTATTAAAGAAAGCGGTGTTGTCCAACGGCAGATAAGCGGTGGTAATCGTAACACCCCAGTTGAAAGTTCCCGCATCCGGCTTCATATTTCCGTTGATAATCTCGAACAAAGCGGTCATGGCACGCGGATCGTGTGAAAGGAACACGATTTTATCCCCTTTCTCCACATTGAAGTTCACATCACGGAACAGCACCGTGCCGTCTTCCAGCGTTTTCGTCAGTCCGGCTACTTCAAGAATCTGATTGCCCGGTTCGCGTTCGGGAGTGAAGATGATGCCCGGGTACTTACGTGACGACGGTTTGATTTCTTCCACATTCAGCTTCTCCAGCATCTTCTTACGGCTGGTAGTCTGCTTGCTCTTCGCCACATTGGCGCTGAAACGGCGGATAAACTCTTCCAATTCTTTCTTCTTCTCCTCGGCTTTAGCCTTCTGGTTCTGCTGCTGACGGAGAGCAAGCTGGCTGGACTCGTACCAGAAGCTGTAGTTTCCGGCAAAGAGGTTAATCTTTCCGTAGTCGATGTCCACAGTATGCGTACAAACGGAGTCGAGGAAGTGACGGTCGTGGCTCACTACCAGAACGGTATGTTCAAAATTGGCAAGATAGTCTTCCAGCCAGGTTACGGTTTCCATGTCCAAGTCATTGGTAGGCTCGTCCAGCAGCAGGTTATCCGGATTGCCATACAAAGCCTGCGCCAGCATGACACGTACTTTTTCCTTGTTGTTCAGCTCGCCCATCAGCACATAATGCTTGTCTTCCTTGATGCCCAGTCCGCTCAATAAGGCGGCAGCATCGCTTTCTGCATTCCAACCGTCGAGTTCGGCGAATTTCTCTTCCAGTTCGGATACCTTCAGACCGTCTTCGTCCGTGAAGTCCTCTTTGGCATAGAGTTCTTCGCGCTGTTTCATAATGTCCCACAGCACGGTGTGCCCCATCATCACGGTATCCATCACCGTATAAGCATCCCACTTGAAGTGGTCCTGGCTCAATACGGACAGGCGCTCGCCCGGTCCCAGCATGATAGACCCCGTTGTCGGGTCCAAATCGCCCGAAATAGTACGCAGGAAAGTAGACTTTCCGGCACCGTTGGCACCGATTATACCATAACAATTACCACTTGTAAACTTCAGGTTTACATCATTAAACAACACTCTTTTACCAAATTGAACCGATACGTTCGAGACTGTAATCATCTTTATATTTACTGTTTTATTATGTACTACTTACAATTTAATACCTATAACTCTGCAAATTGCGGGTACAAAGATACGAAATAATACGGTAAAACAGCTTACAACGAGTTAACTTATTGCATGATATGAAGTTAACCCGATACATACAACAAAGGTAACTGACTGCAACCTATCGAGTTAACTTACTGTCCGCACAAGGTTAGCGCTCTATTTATAGCACATTACGCTGTCAATCTGACATAAAAATATTACCTTTGCAGCGTTTTTGGCAAAAGCCGTCAATTTGGCAAAGTTTTTGCTATTAAAACCGTATCATATTAACTTAAACCCTTAACAACAATGAAAGCAAAATCATTTTACAAGAATAACAAGCATAACAATATGGACTCTAAAGAAAAAGAAAACATCAACGAAGAAGAGTTAAAAGCACAAGACGCTCAAGACGAAACTTGTGAAGAAACAACAGAGAAAGAAGAAGAAGTTGCCCTGACAGAGGAAGAAAAACTCACTCAGGAACTGCAAAAGGCCAACGCTGAGATTGAAGACCAGAAAGACAAGTACCTGCGTCTCTCTGCCGAGTTCAACAACTACCGTAAACGTACGATGAAAGAAAAGGCCGAACTCATCCTGAACGGCGGAGAAAAAAGCATCAGCAGCATCCTTCCTATCGTAGACGACTTTGAACGCGCCCTGAAAAACATGGAGACCGCCACCGATGTAGCTGCCGTAAAAGAAGGTGTGGAGCTTATCTACAACAAGTTTATGACAGTATTGGGTCAGAACGGTGTCAAAGTAATCGAAACCAAAGAACAGCCGCTTGACACAGACTACCACGAAGCCATTGCCGTAATCCCGGCTCCTGACGAAGCTTTGAAAGGTAAAATTCTGGACTGCGTACAAACCGGTTACACGCTAAACGACAAAGTAATCCGCCATGCCAAAGTAGTGGTTGGAGAATAACATACACAGTTATATGGAAAAAAGAGATTATTACGAAGTACTGGAAGTCGAAAAAACAGCATCGGTAGAAGAGATAAAGAAAGCCTATCGCAAGAAAGCCATCCAATATCACCCCGACAAAAACCCCGGTGACAAGGTAGCCGAAGAGAAGTTTAAAGAAGCGGCAGAAGCATACGATGTATTAAGCAATCCGGACAAGCGTGCCCGTTACGACCAATTCGGCCATGCCGGAATGAGTGGCGCTGCCGGCAACGGCGGACCGTTCGGCGGTTTCAGCGGCGGCATGTCCATGGATGATATCTTCTCCATGTTCGGTGATATATTCGGCGGACACAGCGGTGGGTTCGGCGGCGGTTTCAGCGGGTTCGGCGGATTTGGCGGCGGTGGTGCACAACAACGCCGTTATCGCGGTTCGGACTTGCGCGTAAAGGTAAAGTTGAACCTCAAGGAAATTTCTACCGGAGTCGAAAAGAAATTCAAACTGAAAAAATATGTACCGTGCAGCCATTGCCATGGAACCGGTGCAGAAGGAGACGGCGGTGCGGAAACCTGCCCTACCTGTAAGGGCAGCGGTACGGTAATCCGCAACCAGCAGACCATCCTCGGCACAATGCAGACGCGTACCACTTGTCCTACCTGTGGTGGCGAAGGCAAGGTCATCAAGAATAAATGTAAGGAATGTGCAGGCGAAGGTATCGTTTACGGCGAAGAAGTCGTTACCGTGAAAATTCCTGCCGGTGTAGCCGAAGGCATGCAGCTCTCCATGAGCGGCAAAGGCAATGCGGGCAAACACAACGGCGTACCGGGCGACCTGCTGATTCTCATAGAGGAAGAGCAGGACAAGGAACTGATTCGCGATGAGAATGATTTGATTTACAACCTGTTGCTCAGTTTTCCGACAGCCGCATTGGGCGGTGCGGTAGAAATACCCACCATTGACGGCAAGGTTAAGGTAAAAATCGAATCGGGTACACAGCCGGGTAAGGTTCTCCGCCTGCGCGGCAAAGGACTGCCTAACGTAAACGGATACGGAACCGGAGACCTGCTGGTGAATGTCAGCGTATATGTGCCCGAAACACTGAACAAGGAAGAGAAAAAAGCGCTGGAAGAAATGGAAAGGTCGGATAACTTCAAGCCGAATACTTCTATCAAGGAGAAGATTTTCAAGAAGTTCAAGAGTTTGTTTGATTAAAAAACAATGCTTCCCGGCATAAAAAAAGCTACATTTGGAATGTAGCTTTTTTTATGCCGGGAAGAAAATGTCCTCTATTTCAACAAATGCACAAACTTTGCCGGCAACTCTGCTTTATCGGCGCAAACAAACAGCTTCTGACCCTCAGCGTCCAGTAAGAAAGATACACCACCCTGCGAAGCAATAAAAAACTCCACACCCGCCGCTTCTTCTACAAAAACACAGTCGGGGAACAGAGGTGCAAACACTTCTTTGGTCTGTCCTTTCCACTTCTTGAATACGATTTGCATAGGACAAAATGCCATATATCCTGCTGCATGCAGGCGCTGCACTAATTTACGCTCCGACTTTGGCGCCGTATACAGAACACACCAACGACTCATATCATTATTAGCCATCATATTGCTTTGTTTGCTTTTCTCCAATCTTTAAATAAATCCTTCACAAATAATATCCAGCCAACACATCCCACTCCTGCCAAGAATACAAAACCTATAAGAATCATAATCTTATTCGGCTTGGCGGCACGCAAAGGAACCGTAGCCGGTTGCACAACCGTATATACCGGAGTAATCTCCTGCACTTTGGCTCTTGCCATCTGCAATTGTCCGGAAACCTGGGTATAAACAGTATAAGCCAGCTCAACTTCGTTTTTTAAACGTTCCTGCTCGGCACGATAGCTTAACAGAACCACATTCTGGTTGGCATCTGCAAAAGTAGCATATTTTTTCTGAGCTTTCTCATAATCCGCCTTTGCTTCTTTATATAACTTTTCTGTAAAAGCTAAATCATGACGAGCTTTATTGGTACGGTAATTTGTGATATAATTCTGCAAACAATGCATCACGGTATCAGTTAACGAAGCCGAAATCAAAGGGTCCTGCATAGTAACCTCCAAAGTTGTAACCCCTGTTTTTTTATCAATCGTAACCAAGATACGCTTACTCAAAGCATCCGCCACCTTCGCCTCATCCAATGTCAGGTGGAACGGATCGATTTTTCCTTCCTTCTTCTCCGGTTTATCCTTGAATAAAGACAAGGTCCAACCCAAAGCCTTGAATGGCGCAGACATTACAGCACCCATCCATGACGAACGCTGGTATTTATCCAGATAAGCATATAAGGTCGTATCTATTTTGCCTTTCTGGTCTTTGACCCTTACATCAAACAACTCCAGCAGAAAAGGAGTTGACTTAACGATATCGGGATACAGTTCGGGCGACAGGGCATCTTCTCCGACAGAACCCCCTAAGTTGATGCCAGCCATAGCAGCCAATGCCCCCATACTCCCGGCATTCACTTTACTTGCACTTTCGGGAGCCAATGTCACTTCCGTAGAATACTCTTTAGGAATGCTGAATCCTACAATCAAGCCAATCACTGCCGCAATACCACATACCTTATAAAGTATCTTACGCTCGGCCCACACTTTCTGAGCCAACTCAATCAAATCTATTTCCTGTTCCTCCGGTTTTTGCGGAGCCTTTTGTATTTTACTTTCGTCCATTGTCCTTATCACTTAAAGAGATTAACCAAAGTAGCAATCATTGTGCCTAAAGTGGCAATAGAAGTACCCATACCTACCATTTCGGCCACGCTCATACGCTTACTCGGATCCTTAGTCGGGATGATAATCTCACACCCGGGCTCGATTGCCGTCTTACTACCGGAGCGTATGCGGGATACGGTACCATTCATATAAACTACAAAAGCACTGCGCTTCTTGGCATTCGAAGCATATCCGCCCGCCTGATTGATGTAGTAACGGCTGTTCTCTCCCTCTTTGTACAGTACGGTATTAGGATACATCACGGCACCGTTGATTTTCACTGTGCTTACATATTCAGGAATAAACAATACATCCCCCTCGCGCAAGACCATATCATAATCAGAACCCGGATTTTTCAAAGCCTCATCCAGATGAATACCTACCGTATATACATATAAAGTAGTTGAATCTGCACCGACCTTTATAGCCATGCGGGTGGCATCTTCCTTTCTGCGAAGCTCTTCCTCCGACATTTTACGGATAAGACGGGCTCCTCTTACATAAGCATCGGATGTAACACCACCGGCTTTAGCGACCAGGTCGCTCAAACGTTCATTCTTCTTGGACAACGCGTAAGTACCGGTAAACAATGCCTCTCCTATTATCCCCACATTTTTCTGCTTGCGATAAGCAGGGCTTTTACGGACATACACTTCATCAAAAGGTTCCAAATAGAAATTCTCGCTCCCCACTCCTATCAGCAAGCCGTCTTTCAGGTCAAAGGTAAATGTCTGACCTACAATATTACTGTCCTCCGTGCTTTTGGGAGATTTAATACGGCGCGATACATCTATTTTCGTTGTAGAAGCCGCTTCAAGCAAGCCACCCGATTCCAAGACCAAATCCTCGATGGTCATCTTGTCGGCATAAAGATAAGTACCCGGATCAGCAACCTCACCATGGATAGTCACTGTAGGCTCTTCTTTCAGATCCTGAATGCTGGGAATATAAAGTATGTCATTCTTTTGCAAAGGAATGTCCGCAACCACACCTTTCAACAAGCCTTTCAAATCTATGGAAATAACCTCGCGCGTCAAATCCTCATGTTCACGATTGATTACGGCACGATTTAGGAAAGCATCTCCACGTACACCTTCCGCTTTCTTTATCAACTGTTTCACGGTATTCACCTCTCCGCTCAGCTGATACAAACCCTCACGGTAAACAGCACCGTGAATCTCTACACGATTCTCGAAACGGTTGAGAACGGAATCCACCGTAAGCATATCACCGTCTTCCAGGCGGAATACCGAATAATCCATTTCGTCCACATTGAAAATCTGATGTTCGCGTCCGCTCTTGCGTACAAGACGGATGGCTTTTTTATACGCATCGCCCGTAAAGCCGCCGGCATATCTCAGCAACGTACCGATTGTTTCCGTAGGCTTCATTTCATAATACATAGGGCGCTTTACCTTACCCAATATCTGCACCAGAGTCTGATAAGGATTGACAAGAATCACATCACCATCCTGAAGACGGATATCATTCTTCAGCCGACCTTCCATGATAAAATCGTAGATGTCCAAATCTGCAACCGTCTTTCCGTCGCGTATAACTTTTATGCTTCGAAGACTACCGATTTTATTTACTCCGCCGGCCCAATACAAGGCATGGAAAACTGATGCGAATGAAGAGAGGGTGTAAGTACCCGGTACGACAACTTCACCCATAACATTCACCTGAATGGAACGGATTTCGCCTAACGTCAAATTTATTTGCGTATTGGGAGTTTCTCCCGTAACACCGGCATATATCTTGGCAAATTCGCGTTTCAAATAATCATTGGCTTCCTCTACGGTCTTTCCACTCAGATAAACCGGTCCTAACTTTGCAATTTGCACAGTACCCTCAGGCGAGATTTTTTCACGAATCGTAGTCTGGGAAGCTCCCCAAACATCAATAATAACTTCATCGCCCGCCCCCAAACGATAATTGTCGGGCGTTGCCACATTTATATTGGGTTCAAAAGTCAGATATTCGTTATCGAAAATATTATGTCCGAAAATCTGTTGTGTAAAAGCGTCTTCCGCGCTTTTAGGACCATTATAACCATAACCCGGCTGTCCATTGTTATTCACCCCCGTTCCATATCCATTGCGTTGCTGGGCCGATTTCGCCCGCAGCCCTTTAATACTTTGCTTTTGGGAACCGAGATTATCCAAGCCGGATTCATCCTGAGAGATATTCTTGTTTTTGTTCTCGTAAGTTTTCTGCGTACGTAAACGGGAGTTCGCTTCTCCCATAAAATTGGCATTTTCCTCAGAGCTTCCGTCCGATTTGCCTGAATATTTAGACTGTATTCTCTGGATTTGTTCTTTTGTGACTCCTTTCTTCATCAATTCAACCAACATCTCCTGTTGTGTCTTCCCCTGACTCTGAGCCTCTTGCACGTACAGAATGACTTGTTCATCCGTCATTTGTTGGGCAAATACCACACTTGATACCGTAAATACCAACAAACACAATAGTATAAATTTACGCATAAGTAAGATCTTTGATTAATCTTTTAGTTATCTAGTAATGTTTTTAATTGGGGACAAAGGTAATACATTATTTTCATAATATACATTTATTTCCTTTTGAAGTTTTGGAAAAAGAATTAATTCCGGGCTTCAATACAACCGGTATTTTGCCACAAACACCACTTATACCAAACAGTACTTTTCCAATCACCCAATAGAGTTAAACGTCTTTACTATACGGATTTATCCATAATATCTCCAATAAATACACAAATATAGAAAAAATGCCAGACAGAAATATTTCTAAAAAATCAGGCAATTCTTTTTGCAAATTCAAATAAAGATGTACCTTTGCACCTCGTAATCGAAAACCCATTGCCGCTATAGCTCAGTTGGTAGAGCAACGCATTCGTAACGCGTAGGTCGCCAGTTCAAGTCTGGCTAGCGGCTCTCCTAAAAAACGCTGATTGTCAAATAAATAATCAGCGTTTTTTTTTAAAGCCAGCCGTACGAATAAAAAATCCATTTTTCTCATTCCTTTTATTCCACACATCATAATAGAACAGATGGCACTTACCTACAAAAGGAGCAGCTAACTGAAGCAGATAGCTTTTTATATGCTCACAAACATATTTCAAAGCAGACTTATCTCTTTAATTATCCGACAGTTCAAAAAAAAACCACTGTGTAGAACGTATCAATAAGCAGGGCATTTTACTCATGTATGATACTCAAAAACATTTTCGTAATTTGCCAAACACAATATTTATTTCTACATTTGAATTTTAACTAATTACACAATATCACCAAAATGTAAGTATATGAGAAAATTATTATTCGCCATGTTGGCATGTACAATTACACTTGCCTTTGCATCGTGCAGAGAAAAAAAGGCTAAAGACAAGGTTAAAGACCGTGTAGAAAATGTAAAGGAATCTGTTGAGGAAGCCCTCGAAGAGGCGCAGGACCAGATTGAAGAGGGAGCGGATGAGGTAAAGAAGGCTTTGGATAAAGCCGGCGATGAAATTGAAAAAGCCAAAGAAAAACTGGAATAGAAGTTGCCGGAAAACTGTCCAAATATTCACACAGTAAGGAACTCCATTTAACTTAGAAACATTATGAAAAAGATTAATTTGCTACTGTTTTTTCTCCTGCTTGCATGCGCTTTGCCTGCCCAGGATGGCATTTCCGTCTTTATCGGCAGAGCTAACCGCTACGCATCTGTGGAACTCTCTGATTACAGAAAGCGCCTATGCCTGGAATATAATATTTCAAACCATTCCTTAGACGATTACTACAGACGCTGTGGCAATGACTGGGGAAATGTGGGAATTGCACTTGAGATAGCCAGGACTTCAGGAAAAAAAATGCGTGATGTATGCGACTATTACAAGCGGTATCATCGTTACGGGTGGAACCGTATCCTTGTGGAGATTGGCATAAAGCCGGGAAGTATGTATTATAACCCTTTCTATAACAGAGTCCATCACCACAGTGACTGCTGGCATGAATACTATAATTCATACTGTGAACGCCATGACAAATTCCACCATAAGAAACACAAATACAAAAAGCCGAAAAAACACCACAAGAGACATTGTCGACACTACGATGACGATGATGACGACGACGATGACGATTAATCGGGATTTGAAATCCAAGTGCTGAAACATTCGAAGAGAATGTGTGTGTGCCAAAACTAAAATCCGCTTACTATTTTTTTAGGCACGGATTACGCGGAAAACACGGATTTCACAGAAAAAGAATAAAGAAAATCTGTGAAATCCGTGTTTTCCGTATCTAAAAGAAATCGTCAAGTATATATTGACACATCCCCCTCTTCCTGTCATGAATAAAACAAGGGAAGCATTCTCTTTATTCCCAAATCTTGCTAACTTTGCCCGACTCAAAAACAATCAAGATTATGATGGAAAAAAAGAAAAAAAGAATCCTTTTCGGAGCACTGGCGGTTATTCTTTTCATAGGCATTGCAAGTGCGGGTACAATGTATTACTACCTGTTCACTCCGCAATTTCATCCGCAAAAGACAGTTTATATCTACATCGACCGCGACGATACGACAGACTCCATATACAATAAGATAAAAGCACAAGGAAAGCCCAATAGTTTCAACGGTTTCAAATGGATGTCCCAATGGCGCGATTACCCCGACAACATCCACACCGGGCGCTATGCGATACGTCCCGGCGAGAACGTTTACCATGTATTCAACCGTTTCTACAGAGGATACCAAGCCCCCATGAACCTGACCATCGGAAGCGTACGCACTTTGGACAGACTGGCGCGTAACGTAGGGAAACAACTGATGATTGATTCCGCCGAAATAGCCGGAGTGATAAATGACTCTCTGCTCCAGCAACGGCTGGGATACAGCAAAGCGACAATAGCCTGCCTTTTCATACCCGAAACCTACCAGGTATATTGGAACATGAGCGTAGAGGATTTCCTCGAACGGATGCAGAAAGAACATCAGAAGTTCTGGAATCGGGAACGGCTCAATAAAGCGAAAGCCATCGGCATGACACAGGAAGAGGTATGCACCCTCGCTTCCATCGTTGAAGAGGAAACAAACAACAACCAGGAAAAGCCCATGATTGCCGGCCTGTACATCAACCGTATCCACGCCGGCATGCCGCTACAAGCCGACCCTACCATCAAGTTTGCCCTGCAAGACTTCAGCCTGCGCCGTATTACCAATGCACACCTCACCATCGATTCGCCCTACAACACCTACCGCAACCTCGGCCTGCCCCCCGGCCCTATCCGCATTCCCACCCCCATAGGTATAGACGCAGTCCTGAATTACACCAGACACAATTACATTTATATGTGCGCCAAAGAAGATTTTTCAGGAACCCATAATTTTGCAGCCAACTACGCCGAACACATGAAAAATGCCAGAAAGTATTGGAAGGCGTTAAACGAAAGAAAGATTTTCAACTAATATCATAATAAAACAAAAGCAAAAAGCTATATTTGCGATTGTTACTAAAACCATGATTAACACTTAAACACTAAAAAATGAGCAAACAACTCTTACTTGGCGATGAAGCCATTGCACAGGCTGCATTAGACGCCGGCCTATCCGGTGTGTACGCCTACCCGGGTACTCCTTCGACGGAGATTACCGAATATATCCAGACAGCAGCGATTACTGCCGAAAAAGGTATCCACAACCGCTGGTGTTCCAACGAGAAAACTGCCATGGAAGCAGCTTTGGGAATGTCGTTCGCAGGAAAACGTTCACTGGTCTGCATGAAACATGTAGGCATGAATGTGGCTGCCGACTGTTTTATCAACTCCGCCGTGACCGGCGTTAAAGGCGGCATCATTGTCGTTGCAGCCGACGACCCCAGCATGCATTCGTCACAAAACGAACAAGACAGCCGTTTCTACGGTGACTTTGCATTGATTCCGATGTACGAACCGAGTAACCAGCAAGAAGCCTACGACATGGTTTACAACGGATTTGCCTTTTCCGAACAAACCGGCGAACCGCTGCTGATGCGTATGGTCACCCGGCTGGCACATTCCCGTTCCGGCGTAGAACGCAAGGCGCAACAGCCTCAGAACGAGGTATCTTTCAGTGACGACCCGCGCCAGTTCATCCTGCTCCCCGGCAACGCCCGCAAACGCTACAAACTTCTGTTGCAGCATCAGGACGATTTTGTCAAAGCCTCGGAAAACTCACCTTATAACAAGTACATAGACGGTCCCAACAAAAAACTGGGCATCATAGCCTGCGGCATCGGTTATAACTACCTTATGGAGAACTATCCCGAAGGCTGCGAATTTCCGGTATTGAAAATCGGCCAGTACCCGCTTCCCAAGAAACAACTGATGCAGCTTGTAGAAGCCTGCAACGAAATACTCGTACTGGAAGACGGACAACCGTTTGTAGAAAAACAACTGAAAGGTTGCCTCGGCATCGGCGTAAAAGTCAAAGGACGCCTGGACGGCACACTGTCGCAGGACGGAGAATTGAATCCGGACAGCGTAGCACGCGCCGTAGGCAAAGAGAACAAAGCGGAATTCGCTGTTCCCTCACTCGTTGAAATGCGCCCACCAGCCTTGTGCGAAGGTTGCGGACACCGCGATATGTACACCGTGCTGACCGAAGTGCTCCGGGCAGAATACCCCAGCCACAAGGTATTCAGCGACATCGGCTGCTACACCTTAGGAGCCAACGCTCCTTTCAATGCCATTGACTCCTGCGTAGACATGGGAGCTTCCATTACAATGGCAAAAGGCGCCTCGGATGCCGGAGTCCATCCTGCGGTTGCCGTTATCGGCGACTCCACCTTCACCCACTCCGGCATGACAGGCCTGCTGGACTGCGTAAACGAAAACGCCAACGTCACCATCGTCATCTCCGACAACGAAACCACAGCCATGACCGGCGGACAGGATTCAGCCGGAACCGGCCGTCTCGAAGCTATCTGTGCAGGTATCGGCGTAGCGCCCGAACATATCCGCGTAGTAGTTCCATTGAAGAAGAACTACGAGGAAATGAGGCAGATAATCCGCGAAGAAATCGAATACTGCGGAGTATCCGTCATTATTCCCCGCAGAGAATGTATTCAAACTTTAGCACGTAAGAAACGAAACAAGTAAAGCCATGAAAAAAGACATTATACTTTCCGGCGTAGGCGGACAAGGCATCCTCTCTATCGCTACCGTAATCGGGCAGGCAGCCCTTAAAGACGGATTATACATGAAACAGGCCGAAGTACACGGAATGAGCCAGCGAGGCGGAGACGTACAGTCCAACCTCCGCATCAGCGACCGGCCTATCGCTTCCGACCTCATCCCTACAGGCAAATGCGACCTTATCATATCGCTGGAGCCCATGGAAGCGCTGCGCTATCTTCCCTACCTCAGTCCCGAAGGCTGGCTGGTAACCAACGAAGCCCCTTTCATCAATATCCCCCACTATCCTGCCGAAGAAGCTCTCAAAGCCGAACTTGACAGGCTTCCTCACAAGATTGTACTGAACGTGAACGAAGTAGCCAAAGAAGTGGGCTCTCCCCGCGTTGCCAACATCGTGTTGTTGGGAGCTACCATTCCGTTCCTCGGCATTGATTACCAGAAAGTACAGGACAGCATCCGCGACATCTTCCAACGTAAAGGCGAAGCCATCGTAGAACTGAACCTCAAGGCCTTGGTTGCCGGTAAGGAAATTGCAGAAAACCTGATGTAAATCAAAATACCAATAACCATGAATGACAAATACTGGGAAGAAGAGATAGAAACCATGCCGCGTGAGGAGTTGCACAAACTGCAACTCCGGCGGCTTAGGAAGACAATCGGCATTGCAGCAAATTCCCCCTATTACAAACAAGTTTTTCAAAAGCACGGCATTACGGCAGACAGCATCCGGTCGATAGAAGACATCCGGAAAATCCCGTTTACCACCAAGGCGGACATGCGCGCCAACTACCCTTTCGGACTTGTGGCCGGCAATATGCACGAAGACGGCGTACGCATCCACTCTTCCAGCGGAACCACGGGAACGCCCACCGTCATCGTCCACTCCCGGCACGATCTGGAGTCCTGGGCCAACCTTGTAGCACGTTGCCTATACGCAGTAGGCATACGAAAGACCGATGTTTTTCAAAACAGTTCCGGCTATGGCATGTTCACCGGAGGATTAGGTTTCCAATACGGAGCCGAGCGCCTGGGAGCACTGACCGTACCCGCCGCTGCCGGTAACAGCAAACGGCAAATCAAGTTCATCACGGACTTCAGAGCCACCGCCTTGCATGCCATTCCCAGTTATGCCATACGCCTGGCGGAAGTATTTCAGGAAGAAGGTATCGACCCGGCATCGACTACTCTGAAAACCCTCGTCATCGGAGCCGAACCTCATACGAACGAACAGCGCAGGAAGATTGAGCGGATACTGGGTGTCAAAGCCTACAACAGTTTCGGCATGACCGAAATGAACGGTCCCGGCGTTGCCTTTGAGTGTACCGAGCAAAACGGCATGCACCTTTGGGAAGATTGCTATCTGGTTGAAATCATCAATCCGGAAACCGGCGAACCGGTTCCCGACGGTGAGATTGGAGAGCTGGTACTGACTACCCTCGACCGTGAAATGATGCCGTTGATACGCTACCGCACACGCGACCTTACCCGCATACTTCCGGATACATGCCCCTGCGGACGTACGCATCTGCGCATCGACCGCATCAAGGGCCGCAGCGACGATATGTTTATAATCAAGGGTGTCAACATCTTCCCCATGCAGGTGGAAAAGGTATTGGTGCAATTCCCCGAATTGGGCAGCAACTACCTCATTACTCTGGAAACCATCAGCAATCAAGATGAAATGATTGTGGAAGTAGAGCTCAGCGACTTATCCACCGACAACTATATAGAACTGGAGAAAGTACGCAAAGCTATTTCCCGCCGACTGAAAGATGAAATCCTTGTCACTCCTAAAGTGAAGCTGGTCAAGAAAGGCTCCCTGCCTCAAAGCGAAGGCAAAGCCGTCAGGGTAAAAGACTTGCGGGATAACAAATAATATTTTACCGGTATGTCCAGTTCCAACCGTTAATGAAGCCGTGCCATACCGGTAAATATCCCTGCATTATACTCCCGAAACTCCCGGAATTTACTTCCCAAACACCGGGCATTCCAACCTAAAACTTCAGGCATTTCGGGAGTAAACACCTGGAGTTAAACGAGCAAAAGCCTGGACTTTTTCCCCTCACTGCAACCAATCCGATTTTTACTGAACTCTCTGATCTTCAAGAAGCAAAACCATAAAATAACGGCAAAAGAAAAAGGAACGGTAGTCAACCAAGATTACCGTTCCTCTTTTATAGAAAGCCGCACCGATGATGTGATGAAACTCCGTATGACATGATTTGAGTGCTCGTCCTCTTTGTAATCCACCGACTCAAGAGTTACCCCGAAGGGCGTGGCCCGCCATTGAGAACTGAAGCTTGTCTCGGTATTTCATTAGAATTGATGAGTTTCCCGATCCAATCAATGCGGCTATTTTTTCTACTTCAAAGGTAGTGAGTTTCTACGAAAGAAACAAGAAAAACAAGAAAATTGTTTGCCTGCATCTGATGTTTTCACATTTCCACAATACTGCCCAAAACAAAAAGCGCCGATTACGTATTCGTAATCAGCGCCTTGCAGGTTTATTCTTTTACCCCGGCTTATGCAGCTTTTGCTTTAGCTACAATGGCCTTGAAAGCTTCCGGATGATTCATTGCTAAATCAGCCAAAACCTTACGGTTGATTTCGATACCAGCTTTGTGCAGAGCACCCATCAGTTTGGAATAAGACATACCTTCCAGACGTGCAGCAGCGTTGATACGTTGAATCCACAAAGCGCGGAAGTTTCTTTTCTTATTCTTACGGTCACGGAACGCATAAGTCAAACCTTTTTCCCAAGTATTCTTGGCAACGGTCCAAACGTTCTTTCTTGCACCAAAGTAACCTCTGGTCAATTTCAAAATTTTCTTTCTTCTTGCTTTAGAAGCAACATGATTTACTGATCTTGGCATAGTTTTACTTGTTTTTGAATGTTAGCGCCGGTACTTCACGCAACGGACTTAAAGCTAATGCATTCGGTTAATAACTTTAATAATACTTCGTACGCTTTTGATTACTTCATAGCTAAGAGTTCCTTAACCTGGCTCATATTCGTTATATCAACGGTTGTAGAGTAACACAGATTTCTCTTTTGCTTCTTGGTTTTCTTAGTCAGAATGTGACTGTGAAAAGCGTGCTTTCTTTTGATTTTACCTGTTCCGGTAAGAGTAAATCTCTTTTTAGAACCGGAGTTAGTCTTCATCTTTGGCATCTTACTTATTTTTAAATTATTTAATTATATGGCAACGCACTATACCTGCGGCGTTACTCATTTCGTTAGTCTTCGCTTTTGTCTTCGGCCGGAGCTGCTTTCGGAGCTTCTGCCGGCTTCGGTGCGGCAGGCTTTTTCGGAGCTGCACCTTTCTTCGGAGAAAGCTGAATGGTCATTCTCTTTCCTTCCAGAACCGGCATCTGGTCTACTTTCGCATAGTCTTCCAAATCATTGGCAAAACGCAGCAGCAGTACTTCGCCCTGCTCCTTGAACAGAATTGAACGACCCTTGAAGAACACGTATGCCTTCACCTTGTCGCCATCTTCCAAAAAGCCTTTGGCGTGTTTCAGTTTGAAGTTATAGTCGTGGTCGTCTGTCTGAGGACCGAAACGTATTTCCTTCACATTTACCTTAACCTGCTTCGCCTTCTGCTCTTTCTGACGCTTCTTTAACTGATAAAGAAATTTAGAGTAATCAATAATACGACAAACAGGGGGTTGTGCATTCGGAGAAATCTCCACGAGATCTGCTTCCATTTCCTCGGCCATTTTCAAGGCCTGAGCTATCGGATATACTTTAGGTTCCACCTCATCGCCCACAATGCGGACTTCTTTGGCACGGATTTGCTCATTAATCCGATGTTGCCCTTTTAAGCTGTCATTCTTCATTAAATAACGTTTACTTCCAGTTTGTTTCTTGTTTATTACTACCAAATTATTTTTTTGTTAAGTAAAAGCGGTCTTTAGAACATCGTATGTATGCTATGCTTTTACAATTGGGCGCAAAGTTACCATTTATTTATCATATTTTGAACTTCTTCGTTCACTTTTTTAGCAAAATCTTCAAATTTCATGGTTCCCTGGTCGCCTTCGCCTTGCTTGCGGACGGAAACTTCTCTGTTTTCAGCCTCTTTCTCGCCGACAATCAGCATGTACGGAATACGCTTCATTTCGTTGTCACGAATCTTACGTCCGATTTTTTCGTTACGCTCATCCACAATGGCACGGACATCGTATCTCTTCAGGTAGTCTTTCACTTCCTGAGCATAATCATTGAACTTCTCGCTGATAGGCAGGATAGCCACCTGGTCCGGAGTCAGCCACAACGGGAACTTGCCGGCGGTATGCTCGATAAGCACGGCTACGAAACGCTCCATAGAACCGAACGGAGCACGGTGAATCATTACCGGACGGTGCTTTTGGTTGTCGGCTCCCGTATATTCCAGTTGGAAACGTTCGGGCAGGTTGTAATCTACCTGAATGGTACCCAACTGCCAACGGCGGCCGATAGCATCCTTAACCATAAAGTCCAGTTTAGGACCGTAGAAAGCAGCTTCACCATATTCCACTCTGGCTTTCAGTCCCTTTTCTTCACAAGCCTCGATAATAGCCTGTTCTGCCTTCTCCCAGTTTTCATCGCTACCGATATACTTCTCACGGTTCACCTTGTCGCGCAGAGAAATCTGTGCTTCAAAGTTCTCGAAGTGCATAGACTGGAATACGATTGAGATAATGTCCATTACGCGCAGGAACTCATCCTTCACCTGATCGGGACGGCAGAAAATGTGCGCGTCGTCTTGCGTAAAGCTGCGTACACGGGTCAAGCCGTGAAGCTCACCGCTCTGCTCGTAACGGCAAACCGTACCGAACTCCGCCAGACGCAAAGGCAGGTCTTTATAAGAACGGGGTGAGTTCTTGTAAATCATACAGTGATGAGGACAGTTCATCGGTTTGAGGAAGTACTCTTCACCTTCTTCCGGCGTATGAATAGGCTGGAACGAGTCCTTACCATACTTGGCATAGTGTCCGGAAGTGATGTACAGCAGCTTGTTGCCGATAGGCGGACACATTACTTCCTGATAGTCGTAACGGGCCTGAATGCGGCGCAAGAACTCCTGCAGGCGGATACGCAATGCAGCACCTTTCGGCAACCACATCGGAAGTCCCTTGCCTACCGTATCGGAGAACATGAACAAGTCCATCTCCTTGCCGATTTTACGGTGGTCGCGCTTCTTGGCCTCTTCCAGCAATACGAGATACTCATCCAGCATTTTCTTCTTCGGGAAAGTGATACCGTAGATACGTGTCATCATCTTGCGGTCTTCCTGTCCCCGCCAGTAAGCACCGGCAACGGAAGTCAGCTTGATAGCCTTGATAGGCGCGGTAGTCATCAGGTGAGGACCACGGCACAAGTCGGTAAACGCACCCTGCGTATAAGTAGTGATGTGACCGTCTTCCAGTTCGGAAATCAGCTCACATTTATAAGTTTCGCCGCGATCGCCGAACATCTTCAAGGCATCCGTCTTTGAAATGCTCTCTCTGACAACCGCTTCTTTCTTGGCTGCCAGTTCCGCCATTTTCTTTTCGATAGCGGGCAGGTCGGCTTCCTTGATAGCAGTCTCTCCCGGATCCACATCATAATAGAAACCGTTCTCGATGGCCGGACCGATACCGAACTGTATGCCCGGATACAACTCCTGCAAAGCTTCCGCCAGCAAATGGGCGCTGGTGTGCCAGAAGGCATGCTTGCCTTGTTCGTCTTCCCATTTATAGAGAACCACTTCAGCGTCTTCACTGATAGGACGCCCCAAATCATAAACTTCTCCGTTCACGCCACAAGCCAGTACATCCTGTGCCAAACGTGAACTAATGCTTTCTGCTATTTGCAGTCCTGTCACTCCTTCGTTGTATTCGCGAACGGAGCCGTCTGGAAATGTTATCTTTATCATAATGCTATGTATAATTCAAATTTTAGAACGCAAAAATAGCTAATTCTTTATTGATATTCTATTTTTTAGCAAAAAAATGTTACTGTTGCGTATTCGTAAAACGCTTGATAATATTGTAAGCGGAAACGATACCCAATTCGCCTGCCTTGCTCAAATCAGAAATTCCCTGCCTGTTATTGCCCAGGAAGATATGCGTCAGGCCACGGTTGAAATAGGCTTCGGCAAAGTCGGGATTCAGTCCGATTGCCTTGTCGTAATCCGCCAATGCCGCACGGTAATCTTTCAGCAGCGACAATACATTGCCGCGGTTATAATAACCGTAAACAAAATCGGGCGCCAATTGGATGACATGATCCAAATCATTTTTCACAATATCGTAATCCATCGCCGTTACTTCCGCCTTCTTTACTTCTTGCGCACCGGAAACGGCACCCTCGTTCATGCCGGCTTCCGCTTTCTTGTACTCCAACTGCTTGTAGCGCACCAAAGCACGCATGAAATATGCCGGGAAGAAAGCATCATCCAGCAGGATACTCTGTGTAAAATCGTCTATGGAACTTGCAAAGTCCTGCACCAGATAGAAATCCAAACCGCGCATAAACCGCTTTCCGGCATTTTTTTCGTCTGCCACAATATCCGATGTATGGGCGTCTATCAATGCGAAGTGGAAACGTACCTGCTCTTCTGTCAGAGGCGACTCCATATTGGTAATGCGCAACGGTTTGGGGAACAGTTTGGAGTGATTCAACTCGTCTATATACTTGTGATAATGCACGGTACGTTTTACGTCGCTCAGTTTCTCATAATAGGTCAGCGCATACATAGGTTCGAGCTTGATAGTCACGTTACGGTCTTGCACACGGCCGCGATAGTCGCTCTTATAACGCTGTTCCACTTCCGAATCATCCGCAATCACAATCTTGCGGTAGTTATCCATATTCTTGTCGGACTTCTTACGGGTCTTGCCGTTATCCTTTCCGGAGTTGCCGTCCGCATTATCCGCCACATCCTTGTCATTGCCGCCGGTTGTCACGCCGTTGCGCTTGTCAAGCTGCATCTTCATAAGCTTGAACTCATCCTGCTCGGCTCCCTTGCGGTCGCCAATCTTCTTGCGGGCCTCGGCACGATGGTAGTAACCCACCGTGAAGTTGGGATACTCTTCTATCACTTTGGAGTAGTCGCTGATAGCGCCGCGGTAATCGCCCGTTTGTGCACGCAGCAAACCACGGTTGAAAGTTGCCATCATATTGTCCGGCTCCATCTTCAGCACAAAGTCGAAATCTTCTATCGCACGGTTATCGTCACCTACCTGTGCACGCAGCAGTCCCCGGTTATAGTGGCCGAGGAAGTTATTGGGGTCAATATCCAGCGCCAGGTCATAGTCGCTCATCGCACCTCTCAGGTTATTCTGATGGAAACGCGCCAAAGCCCGGTTTATGTAGTTGCCCGAATTACGTGCGCTCAGGTGTATCGCCTGGTCCAAATCCTTTTCAGCTTCCTTGTAGTCGGACTGCTGAAGACGGACAATGGCACGGGCAGCCCAGCCGTCCGGGTCGTAACGGTCCATATCAATGGCCTTATCAAAATCCTTCAAGGCCTGTATCGTATCGTTCTGCTTGAGATTGACCTCACCGCGCATCAGGTACGCACGCGTATAGCGGGGAGCTATGGCGAGCAGCTTGCCCAAATCCTCTTTGGCAGCATTGAAATCCTCTTTCTGCATATGACAAAGAGAGAGGTTATGCCAAAGTACAACATTCTCCGGGTCGTACTTCAAAGCCGTCTTGTAGTCCTCGACCGCACCGTCGAACTTATCCTGGCGGATACGTGCCAAACCTCTTATCTGATAAGCGCCTACAACAAAAGGATTGCGCTGAATAGCCTGATCGCAATCCGCTTCCGCTCCCTGAAAATCGTCCAGGTTGATTTTTGCCAGCGCACGGAAGAAATAAGGCTCGTATAAATAAGGCTTCGCGTTGATTACCTGATTGAAATATTGAATAGAAAGCACGTAGTCCTCGAAATACAATGCGTTGCGGGCAATGGTCATCACCCGTTCCGTATTGATTTGCGCATATAACAACGTGGGCAATAACAGAATTGCCAGCAATATCTTTTTTATCATCTTGTCTTATAAATGCTTGTAAACAAAACAAAAGTAGCGTTTATTCATTTACATATCAGGATATACCGAAGACTTTTTATATTTTTTGAGCCTTTTATACCTTATTATATGGTTTGCTTACTTTACGGTTTTCACCTTATAGGTACAGTGTGCCTTACCTTTCAGCATGGCATTCAGTTTTCCCTTTATCATCTGTCTGCGCAAGGGAGACAGATGGTCGATGAACATCTTACCGTCCAAATGGTCGAACTCATGCTGCATCACACGGGCCAGATAGCCTTCCACAATCTCGTCATGCTCCACCAGGTCCTCATCCAGGTACTTCACGCGTATCTTATTGCCTCTTTTCACAGATTCGTGAATGCCCGGCAGGCTCAGGCAGCCTTCTTCCATAGATACTTCTTCGCCCGATACTTCGAGGATATGCGCATTGATATATGCCTTACGGAAACCTTTATATTCGGGATAATCTTCCGACAACACATCCAGGTCTACAACCACCACACGGATAGGCAAACCGATTTGCGGCGCTGCAAGTCCCACGCCATCGGCATGGTCCATGGTTTCGAACATATTCTGAATCAGTTCTTTCAGGTTCGGATAATCGGGAGTAATGTCCTCCGCTACTTTTCTCAATACGGGTTGTCCGTATACATAAACAGGTAAAATCATTTCTTTAATTTATGAATTATGAATTATTTTCCAAACATTTATAAAGAGGAGAAGCGCCTGTTCTCCAGATAAGTCTGCAGGATAATAGTCGCGCTGATTTCGTCCACCAGCGCCTTGTTCTGCCTGTCTTTCTTTTTCAGTCCGGCTTCCAGCATGGTGCGGTGCGCCAAGACCGAAGTAAACCGCTCGTCCACATACTCTACCGGCATATCGGGCAACCGCTTTTGCAAGGAACGCACAAACGGCTCTATCCGTTTCATGTTCTCGGAAGCTTCGTTATTCATCTGCTTCGGCAGTCCGACAAGTATCCGCTCTACCGGTTCTTTCGCCACGTAGTCCATGATAAAGGCGAGCAGTTCGTGGGTAGGCACAGTGGTAAGCCCGTTGGCAATCATCTGCAACGTGTCGCTGACGGCTATGCCCGTACGTTTTTTACCGTAATCAATAGCTATTATTCTACTCATAATGGGCTACAAAATTACGATTTATATTTGAACTCTTTTTCATACGTATCAAAAAAGATTTTGCCTATGGTGAAAATCCCGTCTGATATAACATCAAACAGTTTTTTCGCCATAGGCAAAATTACACATGCCGGTATAGGAACGAAATCAATATACCAACTTTACATTATCTACATAGAATGAATTGCCCGGAGAACCGATATATGCCCCGCCGTGGCTGGACGTAAACTGCAACTGGATATGTGTGGGGATATCATCTTCCGTTCCCCATGCCACTTCCTTGATAGGCACGCTTTCGCCCTTACTGTTCACCGCATAGCGTTCCTGCACTTGCAGGCGCATCATGTGCGCCTTGTATTCGGGGTTGCCCGTTATATCGCCGTACATAATGGAATAAGTGGCATTGTTGCGCCAGTCGTCCGTTGTAGTGTAATAACGCACCACCACCGTACCCACGCGTTTGGCATAGATATTTCCGTCTTTGTCTTCCCAGCGTTTCTGCAAAAAGAGGTTCATTTCGGGGAAATCCTTTCCTTCCACATCGGTTATCTTGCTGAAACCGGTGGCATGAACACGTTTTTCACGGTCGGACATCTTCACCTTATAGTCAAACTGAATGGCAATAGGTTTCTTGGTGAACGGGATGCCCGAATTCAGTATCTTCTGCGGATTCTTCGTCCCCTTGATGGGCTCGTGTACATCGCCCAAAAATATGGAACCGGCAGCCAGCACCGTAATGTCCACGATGCCGAACACCTTTACGCTTTCCATACGGGTATCCATACGGGCACAGAAACCGTCGCCCCGCTTCTCCGGAAATACCGAAGTATTGGTTTTGGTGATGCCTGCCACACGCGCCATCACGTTGGAAGTAGCCCACGGGGAACCGCCCATATTCTTATACGGCTTGTTTTCACGGATAGTTGCCGTAGGTCCGATAGCATACACATTTTTGGTAGCACCGCCGATAATTCCCGATTCTTTAATCTGGCGGTCAATCCATTGATCCATATTTCCGAAAGGAATCATCTCAACCTTATGCTGTGCCGATACTGCTACGCAGCAAAGCATTGCGGACAGCAAACTCAACATTCGAAGTCTTTTACGAATCATTTCTCTATTCTCCTACAATCAGTTAAAGTTCATAATTCCATTGCTTCAGCGCAAAGCCCCAGTTGTCCTGAACCAGTTGCACCGTGCGGTCGTCATATTTATATTTATTCTTCTTATAACCTTTCTTACCGCCTACATACTGCTCGATGGCAGTGCGGGCATCCGCAAAACCGGGTATGGACAGCGCATCGTAGATGTGCTCCGTCATTCCCATAGCATCGGCTTCGAAGTCCTCGAACTTCACTTCAATCAGATTACCCGCCGGAATGCTTGCCTTGTCCGCCTCGTACTTATGATAAAGTTTGGCATAGACAGACAGGATGTTCTGCTCCAGTTCTGCAGGAGTAATATCCTGAAGTTTCAACGGCTGGATAGTATTCGTGAAGAAACTGCGCGTGCTCTCGAACACCGTATAAGGATTACGCATCAGGTAGATGAACTTGGCATTGGGGAACATCTTTACCAGCTCCTTCACACGTCCGGTATGCGGCGGGTTCTTGCTGAGGAACTGCGTACCGTGCGTATTCCACAAGGAAATCTTGATGAGTCTGGTAAATGTTTCCTCAAATACCTTCAACTCCGCCTCACTTATATCTTCGAACAACAGATACTTGTCGGCATACTCCTGCTGATGCTTGGGTAAGAACCAGAAATTGTAATAGGTATAAGGCATCATGTTCGCCAACGCAAACTCTTCCTCCTGCGGCAGGTCTACCGCCAGCTCCATATTGTCCGTGGGACGCTTGTCGGGCATCAGCCAGCTCATGTTTTTCTTGAAGAAAGGCTGTCCCCACATCATCAGATGCGGAAATACGGTCTGATACGTTGTGTTATAGCCGAAATGCTTGTCGCAAGAGAACACATTATGCACGAAAGTTGTTCCGCTACGCCAGTGACCGAGGATAAATACAGGGTCGTGCTCCAGCGGTTTGTCCGCCAACAGCTTCTCATAGCGTTTGTCCTGCAAGGGAGCCAATGTGGAAAGCATGCGGCAAACGGCTTTCGTCAACCGGAATTTACCTTTGTACGCGGCATCTATTTCACGTCCCTTTGTAATGGCGTTGAACGTTTTCCAGTCTGCACCGACCAGTGTGTTAATCGGCAGTTTGTTGAATTCTAATAAACCCATTCTTGTTTAATTGAGAATTGTAAGTTGAGGATTGCAGAACAGCCTTTCGGGCCAGTCCGCAATTCTCATCCGACTCTTATTTGTTAATGTTTAATTTTCATTTCTTAATAATCACTGCCACTCCCTGACGTTCCAGTTCTTTGACGGCTTTCTCTACAGCTTCGTAATGCTCGGGAGCGATGCCCAGCTTCGGCAAGTCAAGAACAGGGAGTTCTTCGGATACATGCATATCCTTATCTTCCACGCGGTCGATAATCATACCAACGGCGCTGGTATTGTTGGTTATCGGGTCTATCAGGATGAAAGAACCGGTGGCTTTGTTGGTCTGATAAGGGTCAAAGAAGAGTTCCTTGGCAGTAGTCAACACTACGCGGGCAATCTGGTTCAACTGCATCGGCAGGGTCTCTTTCGTCAACCGGTCGTTGTCAAGGGAGAGTTTCTCCATTGTATTGACATCTACCTTATACTTGATATTGTCAATACGCGTACGGCTCAAATTGGTAGTTTGCTTGATGAAGAACGATTTGTTTACATCCATCGGTTCCTCGTCCATCCACACTACCATGGCTTCGAAGTTACGCTCCATCATCGGAAGATTGTCAGGATGTACCAGCATCTCTCCGCGTGATACGTCAATCTCGTCTTCGAGCGTCAAGGTAACGGACTGCGGCGGGAAAGCATAATCCAATTCCCCGTCATAGGTCACGATGCTCTTGACGCGGGACTTCTTTCCGGACGGCAATGCCATCACCTCATCTCCCTTGCGGATAATACCCGAAGCCACCTTGCCGCAGAAACCACGGAAGTCGAGGTTGGGACGCAACACATACTGTACCGGGAAACGGAAATCTTTCAGGTTGTGGTCGTTATCAATAGGTACGGTTTCGAGGAAGTCAAGCAAAGAAGTACCGTTGTACCACGGAGTGCGCTCCGACTTCTCCACCACATTGTCGCCGTCAAGCGCAGAAAGCGGGATGCAAGTTACATCGGGGATGCCCAACGGAGCGATAAACTTCTTGTACTCGCCTACAATTTCATTGAAACGCTCTTCGGAGAAGTCCACCAAGTCCATCTTATTAACGGCAAGCACCACATGCTTGATACCCAGCAAAGATACAAGGAAAGTATGACGGCGCGTCTGCGTGATGACACCCGTGCGGGCATCTACCAGAATAATCGCCAGATTTGCGGTAGAGCCGCCGGTAATCATGTTACGCGTATACTGTTCGTGTCCCGGAGTGTCGGCAATGATGAATTTACGATTATTCGTGGAGAAGTAGCGATAGGCCACGTCAATAGTAATGCCCTGCTCACGCTCCGCCTTCAAACCGTCCAACAGCAAGGCATAGTCGATGTGGTCGCCGGCATTACCCATACGTTTGCTGTCGCGCTCCAACGCATCCAACTGGTCTTCATACAATTTCTTACTATCGAACAACAGACGTCCGATAAGCGTGGACTTTCCGTCATCCACCGAACCGGCGGTAAGGAAACGAAGCAAATCTTTCTGTTCGTCTTTATCAAGGAAAGCCTTTATATCAAGTCTTGAATCATCCATTTCTTAATTCTCAATTTTTAATTCTTAATTTCATTAGAAGTATCCCTCACGTTTCTTCTGCTCCATACTTGCTTCCTGGTCGAAATCGATAACGCGGGTGGTACGTTCGCTCTTGGTGGTAGTCATCATCTCTTCCACAATCTTCTCGATTGTATCGGCACTGCTTTCTACAGCCCCGGTCAGCGGCCAGCAACCCAACGTACGGAAACGTACCATACGCATTTCAATCTTCTCGCGATACTGTTCCGGCAAGCGGTCGTCATCAGCCATAATCAGGTTGCCGTCAATCTCCACGCAAGGACGTTCCTTGGCAAAATACAAAGGTACGATAGGAATATTCTCCAGACGGATATATTGCCAGATGTCCAGTTCCGTCCAATTGCTCAACGGGAACACACGGATACTTTCTCCCTTATGGACACGCGCATTGTATATGTCCCACAATTCCGGACGCTGATTCTTCGGATCCCATTGGTGGAACTTATCACGGAAAGAGAAGATACGTTCCTTTGCGCGCGACTTCTCTTCATCGCGACGGGCGCCACCGAAAGCCGCATCGAATTTGTATTTATCCAATGCGTGCAGCAGCGCCTGTGTCTTCATCAAGTCCGTATGCACTTTACTGCCATGCGTAAAAGGTCCTACACCTGCTTCAAAAGCTTCCATATTGCTCTCTACAATCAGGTTCCAGCCGTACTTCCGGGCATACTCGTCACGGAATTGAATCATCTCCTTGAACTTCCACTTAGAGTCGATATGCATCAACGGGAAAGGAACCTTACCCGGAGCAAAAGCCTTTTCGGCCAGACGTACCATAACCGATGAGTCCTTGCCGATACTATACAGCATCACCGGATTCTCGAATTCCGCAGCCACTTCGCGGATAATATGAATAGACTCTGCTTCGAGTTCTTTCAAATGGCTCAGTTTATATTCTTCTTTCATGCTATATTATTTCTTCTGAATTCTCGGTAAAATTAATTCCAATAATTTATTGACGGATTCTTCCAGGCTCAACGCAGATGTATCCAGTGTCAATGCCGGATGTGCAGGAGCCTCGAATGGCGCGGAAATACCCGTGAAGTTTTTAATTTCTCCGCGGCGTGCCTTTGCATACAAGCCTTTTACATCCCTGCGTTCGCATTCCTCAATGGGCGTACTGACGTACACTTCCAGAAAATCATCCTTCCCGATAATATTCGCCGCCATTTCGCGGATGTCGTTGCTGGGACTGATAAAGGCTGCAATCGTTATAATGCCCGTATCTACAAATAATTTGGAAACCTCGGCTATACGGCGGATGTTCTCTATGCGGTCGGCTTCCGTAAAGCCCAAATTGTTATTGATGCCGCTGCGGATATTGTCTCCGTCCAAAATACGGCAAAGCAATCCGCGTTTATGCAACTCACGTTCCAAAGCGATAGCTATCGTACTCTTACCCGACCCGCTCAGCCCGGTAAACCAAATCATCACGCTATGTTGTTTCAGAAGTTCTTCTTTGTCTTGCCTCGACAACATTCTGTCAAAAATAGGATATATATTATTTTCTGTCATAATTCAATCAAAATGGCCATATTAAGGGAATAAGGAATATGGATATAAGAAAAGTGATAATATTCAACGGAAGTCCGATGCGGACGAAATCCGTAAATTTATAATTGCCGATACCTTGTACTATCAGGTTGGTCTGATAGCCGATAGGCGTCGAGAAACTTGCCGATGCAGCCATACAGATAACCACAAAGAAAGGCGTCGGACTTACGCCCAGTTGCGATGAAATGGAAAGCGCCAACGGAAAAGCAAGTGCAGCGGCGGCATTATTCGTTATCAGTTCGGTAAACAGGTTTGTAATGACAAACATGACAGCCAGCAACACCGCAGGCCCGTAATGATCCGTCAGTCCAATGATGTATTCGGCCACGGCATCCGCCACTCCGGAGTTTACCATTGCCTTGCTGATGGCAAAAGCACAGGCAATCGTTATCAGGATATCCCACGATATATATTTGGTATATTTACGGGCCGGAAAGATTTTTGTCCATGCCATTAGAATGGTTGTAACGGACACGAAAAAGAACATATCCAGTTTGATATCCGGAAAAGCCTCTTTCACTGCAGGCAGTTCGCCAACTGTAGCTCCGGTTATCATCAGAATCAGCAGGGCAAGGGCAAACCAACGTTTGCCTTTACTTGCAACAGGCTCCGTATCCTTACCGTTGGCAAGCATCACGAAGACAGAAGATTCACCCCACGTCTGCACAAAAGAATCATCAGCCATTACCACCAAAGTATCACCTTCCCGGAAATACTCATTCTCCAAATCCTGCACATAACTCTGGCCGTTACGCTTTATCTCTTTCACTTCAGCGCCATAATGACGTTTAAAGTTAAAATCCTTCAGTTTCTTGTTGATACCCGGAAAACGAGGACCCAAGACAGCCTCTACCCTATGCAGATCACTATGTTCTTCCGGTTCATCATCCGGTTTCACCGCATCTTTACGGACATCGGGCAATAGTCTGGAAGAAAACAGAAACAGATAGATAATACCGGTTATTGCAATAAAAATACCGACTTTCCCAAGTTCAAACATAGTAAATCCCTCATAACCAGCATCCAGTATCATACCGTGTACCACCAGATTGGTGGAAGTGCCGATTAAAGTACAGATACCTCCCAGAATCGTCACATAGGACAAAGGAATCAGAAATTTAGTAGCCGGAAGCTTTACCGACTCAGCCCAACGTTTTATAATCGGAGCAAAAATTACAACGACAGGAGTATTATTCAAGAAAGCCGAAATAAAGGAAATCGTAGGCAGCATTCGGAGTTGCGCTTTGAAAACGGTGGTTTTACCTTGTGGCAGGAGTTTCTTGATAAGCTGCCCCAACGCACCGGACTGGCGAATCCCCTCACTGACCAGAAACAGCATGGCAACCGTAATCATACCCTTATTGCTAAATCCTTCCAGCATTTCTTTAGGTGTCAGGATTCCAGCACAGAGAAACAGTACCACCACCGAAAAGAGCACCATCCCCGGACGCATTTTATCCAGAACCAGGGCTATCACCATGCCCAGCAACGCTAAAAGCACAAATATGATTTCAAACGTCATATATACGAGTCGTTATTTAATTACGCCTGGGCTCTACTATAAACCAAGGATTCAACAAATCTTCCTTATTGTACTGTAGCGGTTCTTCTTTTCCGGCCTGATATACTTCCATACCGGCAGCACGTGCAATGGCATGCCCTGCTGCCGTATCCCATTCCATGGTGGGAGCAAAACGGGGATATACATCCGCCTTACCTTCCGCCACCAGACATATTTTAATGGAACTTCCACTGGAAATCAATTCTACATCCGAGTGGCAATGCTTCATCTTTTCAATGTAATCTTCAGTTTCGGGAGACAGATGTGAGCGGGATGCTACAATTACAAATTTATCGTGATCATCCTTAATCGGCAAATGAACGGCTTTCGCTATCAACTCTTCCAACGACGCTCCGCTGCGAGCTGTAAAATCCGAAAGTTTGTAAGCACCTAATGTTTCTTCTGCAAAATAAAGCTCCCGCTTTACCGGAAGGTATATAACCCCCATTACCGGAACGGAATTACGAACCAAAGCGATATTAACGGTAAACTCGCCATTCCGTTTGATAAACTCTTTGGTACCATCCAGAGGGTCTACAATCCATAAAGTAGTCCATGCACATCGCTCTGTATAGGGCAAATGCTTTCCCTCCTCGCTCAATAATGGATAAGGCTTTTTTTGCAGATAGCCGGCAATAGCCGCATGCGCTTTCTTATCAGCAATCGTCAAAGGAGAATTATCCGCTTTCTTTTCTATTTGAAAATCTGAGGTCGGATCGTTGTAAATAGAGAGGATATCTTTGCCGGCACAAAGTGCTGCATCAATCGCATCAAGTATATATTGTCGTTCCATATTGTATTCTCAAAATATATAAGGTGCAAAATTAAAAACTTTTTTACCGCCAAAAGTTTTTAATTTTGTTTTATAACTTCTTTTAAACGAAAAAGAGATATTTATAAGTACTTTTCACAATCACCCAAAACAGAGTTTTCATAATCATTTTCAACAGATTATGAAAAAGGCAGTAACTTCCCAGTTACCGCCCTATCTTGAAAGGAGGGAAATACCCCTTTCTTATGAATTACCAAAAAGAATTCAAATTAATTAATGCGATACAGCAGCCAAGCACCCTGGAAATCCTGACGGTTAGGGTATTTAGCCTTGAAAGCATCGCGAGCGCTGGCAGCAGAGTTTCTGTCTGCATATGTACTTACGATTACACGATACATAGCAGCGTCTGCATTAAATGCAATGACAGCATTATAACCTTCCTTATCCAAGAAGTTTTTCAGGTTCTCCGCATTGGCTTTCACACCGAAGCTACCGCATACAACACTATAATCTTTCAGTCCGTCAGCACCTGATACCACCGTCACTTTCTCTTCACGGATCGTACCTACCGGTGCACTTTCTACAACCTTAGCTTCTACCGGAGCGCTAACCACAGGAGCAACTTCCTCTACCGGTGCAGTAGTCTGCGGTTCTGCCAGTTCCTGCTGTTTAGCCTTTTCGTATGCTTTCTTGTAAGCGCTTTCACTCGATTTACAAGAAGAGAATGCCAGTACAATACATACTCCCATTCCTAACACTGCCAATTTTTTCATCTTTTCTTTTTATTTTTTGTTAGTAACTATATCTATTCTCAAATAACACTCAATATTTACGGAAAACATATTTCGTTCCTTCATAGTCCAACCGCATCTTCTTGTTTGTCAATTCTTCAACCTTGAACGTTCTCTCGCCGCTATCTCCCCAACCAAAGAACTTCTTATAGCTATCCGAATTTACAAGTTCTTCATGAACAGACTCATTTCCTGAACTATTATCCGGCCACAAAGTTATAGAAATTTCATCATCTTTCAACTTATAATAACCATAAAAAGATTCATAGCTTCCACTTTCATTCATACAATGTGCCAGAAAACTGCCTTTTTGAAAACCATAGAAGATACTGTCTACTTTCTGCACTTTACCATCGGGATACTGATATTCGCGCAACTGCCATTTTCCTACCCAGTCGGAACCGCCGTCATTCATACAAGACGCCAGTCCCAGCGCTACACACATCAAAAGCAATAGTATTGTCCCGTTCAGCAATCTTTTCATATATCTCTTTTTTGTTTAGGAAGCAAAAGTACTCCGAACCGCTTATCTTAGCCTCTCCTATGTCGTTAAATATAATTAAAATACATATTTTATCTCGTTTTGAGGCATATATTTTCAAAAAACACGAATTAATGAACAATCATTCAAAATAAATTGTTAGCTTTGTCATATTAGACCTAATAAAAAGAAAGGAGTATTATTATGAAAGGATTAAATGTTTTAGCAGCTTTTTTGGGTGGTGCAGCGGTAGGTGCTGCCATCGGTATTTTGTTTGCCCCGGAAAAAGGAGAAGATACGCGTCACAAGATTGCGGAAATCCTTCGCAAGAAAGGTATCCGGTTGAACCGTAATGAAATGGAAAACCTCGTTGATGAAATTGCAGCAGAACTGAAAGGCGAAGCAAACGAATAAATCAAACCACATTTCAAAACAAAGCCACTATGTTTGCAGATGACAACAGTATTGAGAATATCCAGCAGCTATTTTTCGATTTCAAGAAATATCTGGAGCTACAAAAGAAATATACCCAACTGGAAGTAGCGGAGAAATTAACCATATTGCTCTCAACGCTTATACTTGTATTGTTGGTCGTCATCCTCGGCATGGTGGCTTTGTTTTATCTCTCCTTTACCCTGGCCTACATACTAGACCCCATAGTAGGCGGATTAATGGTAAGTTTTGCCATGATAAGCTGCTTCCATATTTTATTGATTGCGTTAATTGTTGCGTTCCGCAAAAAAGTCATTATTAATCCAATGGCCAAATTCATTGCCGGATTATTCATAGATAACAATAAAAACTAAAATATCATGGATATGAATGATACCATCCAGACAGAGATTCTTACATTGGAAGACCTCCAACGACAAAAGGCCGAAGCATTAGAAGAATTACGTGCCCAAAAGCAGGTCATGAATGATACCGCCCGGAACTTATTTGCCCCGATAACCCCTGCTGCAAATAAAGGAACGGCTATCATGCGTGCATTTAATACCGGTATGGCTGTATTCGACGGAGCCATGCTTGGAATAAAACTGATGAAAAAAGTCAGAAAAATATTCAGACGCTGAAAATCAACCAAGCTATAAAGGAATTATTCATGCAGTATCTATCTAATCAATTTCGTATATATAATTGCCCGCAAAGAATTAGGTATTAGCCTAATAGAGAAACGGACAAATAGATTTTGCATGAATTGAGAAAAAGAAATAAAATGCATTTGTCTCATCATTTGCAGAAAATGCAATTCGTTTATCATATATTTCCATCCCCCTCTTCTTTTAAACATTTCCGGAGAAAAACGGAAATACAGCAAGCTTTCCTGAATATTATAAAACTTAGCTCCATTCATCAACATACGTATCCATAAATAGTAATCCTCAAATAAAGGGAAATGTCGGTATCCACCGGCAGCCAATACTGCGCTCTTTCGAAACATTACAACCGGATGATTTATAGGATTACGGCGTTTTGCGAACTGTCTAATATCATCAGGCAGCTCCGGCAACTTTCTTACAGACTTTACTTCCGAAATATCATCTTCAAATTCGTCAATCCAAGCTCCAACCACGTCTATATCCGAATACTTTTCAAAAATAGCCAATTGTTTCTCAAAACGATCCGGTTTAGCAATATCATCTGTATCCATTCGGGCGACAATGTCATAAGAACAATGTTTAAGACCTTCATTTAAGGCTTTTCCCAAACCTTGATTGGTTGACAGAGGGATAATTTTAAGATGTGGATGTAAGTCCAGATATCGATTTATTTCATTATCCAATTCTTCAGTTAAGAGCCCATCTTCTACTAAAATAATCTCACTAGGACGTAAGGTCTGTGATAATATACTATTCAAACTTTCCCGAAAATAAATTGGAGATTCTTTATAATATATAGAAAGAAGAACAGAAAATTTCATATAATAAATATTACTATATAGTACACCTTTGATTAGTATTACCCCCAAATACCATCATATATGCCTTTGCAAATATTCTTCAAATAAGATAAACGGGGACTAATACACAAAGGGTAGTAAAATAATTTTACAACATATTTTATACCATTAGACACTTTCCAATAGGTTGGTACATAATTACGTCGCAACAAAGTGAAATAATTGCGAAACTGATAATAAGTTCTAAATGGGGTTGGTATGGGAACTTTTCTCCACAAGAAATAACGATCACCTTCTCCTAAATAATGACTTAATTTTACTGTTTCTACGATAAAAAAACGTCCATTCATTCTTGAACTTGCCCGCCAGCACCATTCATGATCAACACCGTCAATAAATAGTTCTTCATCCATAAGGCCAGTTTTTTCAAAATTAGATACAGCTATCAAAGAGGCAGAACTAATCAATTCCGAAACTTCAGTTATCTCATTATTTATTTTCTTTCCTTTCTTTACACTCCCCTTATATTCCTTATTTTCACATCGGTTAAAAGCCCGTGGTCCAACAGCACCAACAATAATGGAATTTGAGAGTAAAAAACGATATTGAAACAATAATTTACTGATAATATCTTCAGGAACGATACTATCTTGATCCAGATAGAAAAGATAGTTATAATTATGTTCTACAGCATAGTTTATACCATAATTTTGAGCTGCAGCAATTCCAATATTACCAGGCATTTTTTTATATACTATTTTAGATGATGTTTCTAATATTGAAGATAAATTCAATGACTCAACAGAATTATCAGAAATCCACAATAAATCAACTTGAGGTAATATAGCGGAAACAACTTTAGTCAATAAATCTATGTTAGGATTATAAAGGACTAAAACACAAATTACTTTTTCCATATTGAGGGTAAATGATTAGATATCTGATATTGTGCAGATAATAATGTAATAATTACTACCACTTGATTAGTGTCTATAATATAAGGATTAGTTACGGCATACAATATATAACCCGCATATACCATTTTTATTTTTGTATCAGGCATATACTTAAAGACAAATAGAATATTGACTAATATAAATACAAGGAATGATACTAATCCTAATTGATTCAAAATATATAAGACCTGCAATTCATAGTATGTTGCCCCAACATAACTTCTAAAATGTGTAGTAACATCCACTGTGTTTCCTAAGCCTGCACCACCTAATAAAGTAATAGGATTTCTACTCAAATCTTCTAAAAGTAAAATCGCTTGTTCTATACGCATTGCATTGGATTCATCTTTTTTTTCCTCAAAAACGGCATCTATATAAGATATAATTCCTCCACCTATAGTAAACAATATAACAAGTCCTATAAATAGTCGTTTATATAGCATTTTATAGCTTTTTATATTGCAGAAATAAACAACACAATGAAAAGCAACTACTGCCAATAAATATGCAAAATTACCTGCTATAAATATTGCTGATAAATAAATAATACGAAAAAATGTTTTACATTTTAATGGAAAAAGTTCAATAGCATATGATAACATATAAATAAATGGAATAATAGCATTACCTTTTATCTGAACTTTATAATAGAAGCCATAAAAATATACATCGCCAATACCTTTATCTTGAACATAATTTCTAATCATCTTAGCGTACTCTTCACCGAATAAGAACAAAAAGATTTCTGCCATGATTAGAAATAGACATAATAGAAAAGACACCTGAAACAGCCTCTTTAAACAAATTTTATAATTTAATCGAATAAGATAAGCTCCTAAAACAAAAAAAAGAATTAAAGCAAAACGAAAAATAAGAGATATTTCATTTTGCATTATAAAGGAATAGCCTATGAGACAAAAAATCCCACACAAAAGAGCTAGTTCTATTTTTCGCTCTTTTGGGGATAGCTTTCTATAATTACATATATATAAGCAAGTTAAAGCTAAATTAGAGATTATAGTATAAGGAGCTAAAAAGACCTGCCACACCAAAAAGAATATAATTATACTCCATAATATCCTATCAATAGAACTTATTTTAAGAGAACAACCTAACATTTTGCTTTAGATAATATCTTTTTCAGTATTAACGGTACCGTTTCATCAATTTTTACACTCCCCTCATCCAGCATCTGTTCAACAACATTTTTATCACCCACTACTTTTTTATATTCTTCGAACAATTTTCCTTGTAAATAAATATCATACAAAGCCTTCCAATGAGTTCCTATATTCTTAGCCGGATTATTATTGATAGCCTCACCACCTTGCACTACTTTTTTTTGGAAATGAGAATATCCTCTAACCGGATAATGATAAATAACAATAGTTGAATTATAAGACCGCTTTTCCGGGAACATTTCCACAAAATGATTACCATTACTAATCCTTATATATCCTTTAGTACGATGAATTTCTTTGTTTATTTGGATATTATAAATAGCATATTTGGACAATCCCCTTTCTTCAAGGTCTTGTATAGGAGAAACAACAACCTTATTCCAACAAGATAATGGAGTCTTTTCTTCAGGCATCACATTCATTAATGGACAATTCACAATATTGCAAGTCAAATAGTCTATCTCTTTTTTTAAATTACCAAGAGGAGTATACCATAATTCATCAGCATCAGCATTTATAATCCAGTCCATATGATATTTGTTCTTTGCTATTTTTATCATACGGTCAACCCATTTCTTTTGATTATAATTATTTCCCGGTTCATTGATTATTTCTTTAATCCAACCTTTCTCATAATATTTCCTCAATATATTTGCCGTCTCATCTGTTGAGTTATTATCTGTTACAATAAACCCGTCCACCCCCATTTGCCTATGGAACAACAAGTTAGTTTCAATAATATCAGCTTCATTTCTAACTAACAAGGTCATCATCAATTTAGGATTATGAATAGGTTTTGTCGAAATAAGCGGAGACAAAACCTTTATTAGTACTCGCTCATAGCTATGCCATTTAAATAAGCGCTGAATAAAAACACATTTCATCATTTTAATATCTTGTTACGCAGTTTATACAAAAGAGATTGATAGATGTTATATTTATACCTTCTCCATAATCGAATGGGGTAAATCCCTGGAATACCTAAGCCTTTTTCCACCTCATTGTATAATTCTACATTAGCTTCCTGCAAATAAGCATCAAAATCCAAGAGCAACTTATCTGCTTCCACACGTTCCAAATAATAACTCAACAAGACTACATAGTTTTGGCAGATCTTAGCTTTCGCTATCCGTTTCACAATCTCTAAATAAACCTCATCTGTTCCTTCTTGTCTTTGTATATTAAAATACTCAATTACCCTACGAGTAATTTTTAGATGGTCAGGATAATGTCTAGTACTACCCTCACGAGATACACTTTGTCCGGCTCTTCCTATAAAATACCGATAAATAGATAAATCAAGAAAAACAAAATTCTTGACATATCTAAGAGGCAAATAATCATACTCTATATCTGCATAAAAACATTCAGCAATAGCTATATGATTTTTTTGAAGTATTTCTGTACGATAAGTAATAGACGGTAAATCAAACCAATCTTTTCCCCAACTGAGTTGGATAAGTTGACTATAATCATAAATTTTTCCAAACTCTACATTCTGAAACGGAACAAGTCTCTTTTTTCCTATCTCTACATACTCTAACATGTAAGGAGACAACACCAAATCGCTGGAAATAGCGGATAAACGGCTCACAAATTCACTAAAAGAGTCACTTTCATACCAATCATCTGCATCAAGCAGTCTAAAATACTTACCTGTAGCTTCTTGAATAACTAAATTAACTACGCTTCCCCATCCACCATTAGGTTTATCAATCACTTTTACAGATTGCGAATAAAGTGATTCGTATTCTTGCGCTATCTGCAATGTAGCATCTGTAGAACCATCATTAACTATCAGAATCTCTACATCATTAAGATTTCCAATACATACCAACGAGTCTAAACAACGAGAAAGATATAGTTCCATATTATAAGCAGCTATACCTACCGTCAAAATTTTATTATTTTTTTTCATAGCATATAAGGTATCTACGTAATTAAAAATTCAATATTTCTCTTTTTGTATAATGTTTTGATAACTGCTCCACTAATGTTTTTGCTTCAAGTATATTGTCTTCGATAGAACAATAAGTCCAACTACCATATCTACCAATTGAATAAATATTATTCTTAGCCAATACTTTCTTCTTTTCTTCAACATCCTTAATAGAGTCCTTCGTAATGTGCACATATGCAGGATCCATTATAACAGAATGAGATGCGATTAACTTATGGTCAGTAATTATTCCAACTTTTCTTAAATCATCAATTACTTTTTCTCTATAATAATCTATATCTATTGCAGCAGTATTCTTACTAAACCCCAATTCTACATACAAAGACATATGTTTACCTGCAAAAATATTGTCGTAATAACCAACTCTATAAAAGCATAATTCTTTTGAAGGAAAATAAATCCAATTATTAAGAATATCCTTTCCTTTCTTATCAAATCCTAAATTGAAAACCAATACTTTATTCCAAGAATAAATATCAGCATCATAATCCATACCACAACACTGCATCAAAAGAGGAAATGGCATAGTGGAAATCAGATTGTCATATTTTAATTCCCTTTTATCTGTCTTTACCACTTTTCCCACTACGTCTATATGTTTTACACATTCATTCAAACATATATCATCATTTCCTATATAAGAAGACAAAGATTTGACATATTCAATAGCACCACCTTTAGGATAAGTAAAATGACTATTATAAGAATTGTTATCTGTTTTCTTGAAATTTCTGACAATCTCTTCCTTATCAGCATAAGGAAAAAAACGTCCCATTGCATCTACATCAAGACGATTCAAATCACAAGCATACAACTTCTCGTTATAGGGTATCAAGAATTTCTCAGCTATTGACTTTCCGAACTTTGCATATAACATTTGCTTGAAAGTGGAATAATCACTCCCAGTAGTAATAAACAAATCATATAAGCAATCTATAAACTCATCCTTGTCTAGTTGATGAATATTCTTCTGGAAAGGAAAATCTATGTATTTTTCCCCATAAAAAATTTGCGTATGTTTCTCACAACGTAATATATCGTCCTGTACCATATTCCGGCAAACATAATCTTCCAAAAAAGTATTTCTGAAATGAAAAAAATGCCCAGAATAATCCCACACAAAATTCCCTTGTTTTATTGTTTTGCAATAGCCTCCTATCTCTGCATCTTTTTCCAATAACAAACATTTATTTTCAGAAAAGCCCGCATAGGCAATTCCGGAGACGCCTGCCCCAATTATTACATCCATAAAATATAAACCTGATAATGTTACTATTACTGACTTACTTCCTGTTTGAAGTAAATTTTTCTATATTATTTGTCAAAAATAAGGGTAATATAAAACCCTTGCAGACAGTCATCAACCTATGATTTATCATGCCATCTTAAAGTGGCACTCTACGCTTGTAAAGTGTCAGTTTACCAATTTGATTGTTATTCTGTATATAAATTATGTTTCCGTCCCGAAGAAGATATTTTACCTCTTATATACCAACAAGCATTCAATATAGGCAGTAAATGCAATGCCACAAGCAATGATGCGAACATTTCCTTACGCGTCGAACTATATTTTACAATGTCTTTCAAACCAATATCGCTATACAAACTATTCCACTTCCTTTGCAGTTTTCCTCTACTATGTTCCATAAGAAACAGTCTACTTTTTATTCGTATTTTACACAATTCCTCATACAATTCGGCATAAATACCAGCTTTCGTATAAAAATCAGTTAGATATTTTATCCAAAAAAAAGTGTCATACAAAGATTTCTTTGATATATTCCCATTATAAGATTTAGAATTATACTTCACATAATGTACAAATGCTTCAGGCACATGCACTACTTTTGGGATTAAAGAAAACAAACGATGAGTAAGCAAGACATCTTCTCCCATATCTATCCCTTCAATAAAACTTAAATCATTTTCTATCAATAATCTTCGACGAACCATTTTGTTCCAAACAGCAACTACGATTTTTCCCTGAAGAAGAAGTTTAGCATAACTTTCATTTATGCCGGGCATTTGCTGCGCCACGTAAATCTCTTTATCCGGATATGTATCCCAAAAATCAGCTACAATAACATCCGCATCTTCTTCCACAGCTTTTGTGTACATCTTTTCTAACATGTCTTGTTCGCAATAGTCATCACTGTCAATATAAATTATATAGTCACCGGAAGCAGCATTCAATCCCGTATTACGGACAGCTGCAATCCCTTTATTACGCTCATGATTCAGTAACTTAAACCGGATCTGTCCCTTATAGTCAGCCACCAATCGTTCTACAATTTTCATACTGCTATCAGGAGTACAATCATTGACAATGATACATTCAACTTCTTTTGTATAGGTCTGATTAATAATAGAAAGGATACAACGTTCTACAAATTTCTCAACATTGTAAATTGGAATAATAACGGATATATTCATCTTATTTCTTTTTAATAGCAATAGACTTAAACCTTATTGTGCAAGAACGAGCTGCCTCGTCTCCCCCAAAAAACAGAGCAAAACTGAATACAGAATACAACACAAGGAGTTGAAGAGCATACAAACACCAATCACCATATGAATGGATTGAGACCGAAAATAAACAATCATCCAACCATGATACGCAAACACACGCAATTGCTATCAAAACAAGGTATTTAAATAAACGGACAATGTATTCATTCACATGTTCCTTAAACCCACATTTATATAAAAAGAAAGGTTTCCAGCCACAAACTACAATAAGTAGACTGATTAAAACACCAGACAGAATACCGACTAAACCGTAATAATAACCTAAAAGAACAGAAAGCCCCAAATTGAGGAAAGCCTCTACCGCAGGCGCCAAAACATCCTGATATAAACCGTAAGCAGACAAAAACGTATCATTAGTACGAGAAAGGCTGATAAAAGTTATAGCTATCAAAGTAATAAAGGCGGACTGTTCCAATACAAAATCACTGCCAACCCAAAGAGTTATAAAAGAATGTCCTAATTTATACATACCAAAGCAAACAACAGAAGCCAACCATAACCTAAAACAAGTCAATTCCCAAAAGACTCGTTTGATTCGCTGTTTATTGCCCTCAGCAACCAAACTACCTACACCTGCATTAATACCTCTCAATAATGCATCCATAAGCAGAGTGATGCCCGTCACAATCAACATATAGTTACCATAAACAGCAACTAATGTCAAAGAAGTATAAGCATAAATAATCAGCGGGCTGGTTTGAACAAGAACAAAAGTTGCTATCTGATGAAAAAAAACTTGCTTAGTCTTAGTGATAATCTGTGGATATTTCCGACTTAATTCTTTACCATTGCTTATAGTTGTTTGCAACCATGGGTATTCTCGCTTCAGCAATCTATCTAATATAACAGCAGTTGTAATAGACATTATTACTTCCAAAATCATCCAATACACATAGCCATTACTCAAATAATAAATAGCAACTATCTGCAATAGTACTTTTATAATTTTAAAACCCTGTACATTCAACGTTATCTTATACTCCTTTTGGTCGGCAGTCAGCACTATCTGACGATAATTGACGAAATAACCCAAAAGAGTACTTATCAACAGCACAATAAATGAACCGTACGTGTACCACATCGGCACTTCCGCTTTCTCGAAAATAAGCGGGAAAAAAAGCATTAGTACACAAGCACCAACTATGACAATAAAAGCTACACGCCGATAAAGCCACCCTTGTACAGAAACAATCTCATTAATAGTCTGTGAATCCTTCTCAAAAATCGGTTTGTAAAGAGTAAAAGCAATCGCACCGCCAATGCCCAGTTCCGCCAGGTTCAAAAAACCGATAAGATTCTGTGCGGTAGTATTCAGTCCAAGCACCTCTGCCCCCAAACAGTCAAGAAAAATTTTTCGGGAGAAAAACTGAAGAACTAAATTGATGAAATAAAAGATAAGGGCTACCTGAGCATTCTTGATACTCTTGACAGTCCGAGAAGATTCAGACACAGATAAAATTGATATTAGTTTTTACAATACACAGTTCTCAGTAAATACACAGAACAAAAAGCTATAATACTATTCTTCAAATCTTAAAGATAGGGAATATCACATACTACTGGTTCAGAAATTTTCATATTACTATGTCCTTATCTAATTTCTACGCAAAGAATTAAGGCTAATTTTAATAAATATTTAGATGTTTATTAAACAATAATTTTTCTCCGTCAGAATTTCTTCCCGAATGCAATATTCATAAACGTCATAAAAAGTATCTTGGTATCAAAACCCCAGGAGCGATGCTCCAAATAGAATAAATCATAACGCAGACGACGAATCATTTTCTCCAAAGTATCGGTATAGCCATTGTAAAGTGTAGCATACGAAGTGACTCCCGGACGAATCTGGAATAAATAACGATAACGAGGATCCACCTCCATAATCTGGTCTATAAAGAACTTACGTTCGGGACGGGGGCCGATAAAGGCCATATCACCACAGAATACATTCCAAAGCTGGGGAAGTTCGTCCAGATGATGATCGCGAAGAAACCTGCCGACTTTCGTCATGCGGGGATCTTTTGCACCGGCGTAGAGAGCAGGGCCATACTTCTCTGCGTCCAGCTTCATGCTGCGAAACTTATAGATATTAAAAGGACGGCCGAACCTACCGATACGCTCCTGCTTGAAAATAGCAGGACCTCCATCTTCACTTTTCACGGCAATATAACAAATCAAAAATAAAGGAGAAAAAACAATAAGTGCACCAAGGGCAAGAAAACAATCACCTATACGTTTCACATTGCGCTCGAAAGCATTCATTCCGTCAGGAATAAAATGATCATCTTTCTCAATCGGTTCCATAAAATAAAAAGTCTTAGTTTAGATAGTTGAATAGTTTAGGTTGGTGAATGAAGTTATTCTATCACTTCATAAGGGTATTGGTTTTCTTCAAAACTCTTTAGCTCTTCTATTATATCCACTTGCTCCAAAGTTAATTCTGCCTTATCCCAAGTGGCAATAATGCTATGAGCTTGCCTTGACAGTTCTTCATCATAAACTTCGCTATAACAATAGACAAGAAGTTGAACTTTGAGCAAAGATGCAGACAGTTTAGGAAGGACTTCCCAACTACGGTCCAATACTCGCTGAATGTATTGCTGCTTATGACCATTATCGTAAATAGTAGCGGCAAAAGCTGCTAAAAGGCCAAGACAAAGCTCAGCTTCGGACTCAACAGTCTTGCCGCGAGTGCCATAAAGCTCCAATGCCTGCTCGTAAACTTCACGGTTCAAACGTGTAAATTCGTCTACATAGATAGGACTCCCGTCAAGCCCGTAAGTGAGAAGACGATGGGCTAAGGAAAATAATGAATCCATTAATTTGTGAATTATGATTTGTGAATTATAATGCTTTAAAAAAAGGTTACTCTTTTATGGGTTCTACCAAAGAAGGCGGAATAAAGGTAGTAGCTACAGCCATGACACCCTCTATATTAACCACCACACGACGGTCGTGGCGGATTCGGACAAACTCACCGATTACTCCCTCAAAAACACCACCGGTAATACGTACTTTCTGTCCCTTAACCAAATGCAATTCGGCCGGCTCTACATAAAGAACCGCTTCGTCACAATTGCCTGCCACCAAAATAAAGCTACGCATTTGCGATTCGGGAATTACAACCGGACGACAATGCTCACGATTCATAATAAAACGTATAGGCATGGACGATTCAAGCCTGTCTTTCAAAGTATCTATACGTTTACGGGTAGAGTAAACAAAAACAAGATTGTGAATAGCCGGAAGCAGTTTACGGACGCGCTTCCCCGATTTCATGATATACTCATAACGCATCGGGATGAAATTCTCAATATTCTCGGCATCCAGAATTGCTTTTAACGCTAATTCACGGCTATAAGAAACACGAATCGCAAACCAACAATTACTTCCTTCATTTTCAGCCGGTAATTGCATATCGGGTTTACATTGTAACTCGGATGATTTATTTACTGATAAACGGGACATTAATCTGTGATAATGCAAGATTTGGAATAACATGAAGCCTTGTAAAAAGGGTGTTCTTTAGGGACACCGGAGTAGCGTAATACTTACCGATCAAGTCATGTAATGCAGTTATTTCCAATAGTTTAGTTAGCATTCATATTGTTTTAGAACTTCCTACCATCACGGAAAAAGAAGTCGAAAAACAGTTATGTTAGTTTTTAGCTTATAAAAAGCTGAGAACTAATAATCTAAAAAGAGAAAGTATCTTTTAGACGTTCGTTTATTGTGCGCAAAGATACAACCTATTTTTTTAACGGGCAAAATGTTTAATAAGAATATTTCCAAACAGAAACTATTTTTTTAGACAAATTACTTTAAATCAATTTATTATCCACGCTTCAAAAGACCTCATTACTATTTTATTATTTATATAAATACGTCTATTGAACTTCTCATTAAAAAGAGTGTCTTTTAAACGAACGTTTAAAAAACATTTTCCCTTTTTTGGCATAGTATATTATGCTACTATCACATTACCTCTTCATACACCTCTACCAAAGGAAATACATAGCTTGATTTGTTGGTGTATATCACCGATAAAAATGATTTTCAGGATTAATTGTTTTTCATCATTAATCATCATAAAGCATAAAACAAAACTAAGAAGATGATGAAAAAGTCATAACGGAAGAAAGAAGTCTCGAAAAGATGTTTCCGCTACCCGCACTGGGACATGCCAACAATAAGCAAACGCACAATTATGGCAAACCTATATTCACCTTACTGCAAATGAAAATTATAAATTCCAAAGAAATCAATGCTATTTCGCGGTTATCCGGCTATAAAAAATTAAATGGTTGCACATGGTTAAAGAACACACACCACATGCTGTAGTGAAATCGTAGCCAAAAGGAAACATCCTATTACGGCATTTGCCAAAGAGAAGAAAAAGACAGAAGTTTAATATCTGGAACATTAGTGTCCCGTTAAAATGGGACGAGTTAAACAATTAATCAAAAAGCCCCGGA
>OBWL01000126.1_pt1 | contig 95177 bp, 81 predicted proteins | sample 1538061 | NCBI WGS metagenome assembly OBWL01 (sample SAMEA2580085, study PRJEB22360) | human gut metagenome | biome: human gut; feature: human-associated habitat; material: faeces | place: Denmark | collected 2008/2010
AGTTCAACGGGGAGGCGGACCATGTCCATATCCTGTTTGAGCTGCCTCCATCCGCAGCACCCTCCATGGTCATATGCAGTCTGAAGACACAGCTTTCCAAGGAAGCAAGAAAGCGGTATCCAGAGCAGATCCGCGGGAAATTATGGAAAGACTCTTTCTGGAGTGACAGTTATTTTCCGGCAACGACTGGAGGGGCTGATATTGAAACCCTGGAAAAATATATCCAGACACAGGGGACCAAAAAACCACGCAGTCTGAAATCTGACCATCGGAAATGAGCAGGACAGTGAAATGGGAACGCATTCATCCCCACCCGACTAACGTCGGATGGGGTTTTCTGCTATATATCAGATAAAATTCAATTATAAATAAGAGTAAACTGTTAAAATAATGTCTGGATCGTATCAAATTATTATCAAAAAAAAGACTCATTTCAATCGGAACCGGGTTCCGATTGAGAAGAGTCTTTTTTTTATTCAGGAATATAACCATTTTCTACCATTTGCAGATAATTCTCGTATAATCGGTATTCCTCATCAGGAAGGATTTCCTTCATATACGCCCTGTCCTCAAATACTGTCTGACAGAATTTTCTGTAAGACAAATTCTTAGGATATTTTATGGAGTTATCATCCTGAATATAGGAACTGAAGCAAAGGTTCCGTATCATTTCGCTGTCATATTCGAATGGCTCATTGTACTCTGGTTCTTCCTTGTACATTTTTGTATACACAACAGCTCTAAGATGATTTTCCTTCTGCTCGATAAGAGCAAGTGGCATGATGTCACCATCAGCTCTGGTAAAATCAACGGAAATCCCAGGATAATCTGGGTCATTAATCTCTGAGGCCTCCAGAAAACCTCCGCGGACTGCCACCTTGCAGCATTCCTCCCTGATCAGCCAGTGATAGCATTCAGCTCCTGCATGAATAAACGCTGCTTTGTCTGAGAGTTCGGAAGCGGATACAGATTTCATTTTTGTGATCTCCTGAAAATCCTTTCTCATTTTTTCCTGAAGAAACGACAGACTAAGGCTTTCCTCTACGGAAATACCTCCAAATGAAGTAGATTTGATTAACTGATACATAATTTTCTCCTTTCGTTTTTTATTTGTGTCAATATGAAGGTTCATGCGATATAATAAAAACAGTGGGATTTTTCGCACCATTAAAAAGAAATCAAAAAATTAATTATGATAAAGAAAAAAAGGAGAAATAAGGAATGGCAGAATTAAAATTCGAAATCATTAAAAGTATCGGCGTACTTTCTGAGTCAAGCAATGGCTGGAAGAAAGAAGTTAACATCGTATCCTGGAATGGCGGAGATCCAAAATATGACATCCGCAGCTGGAACCAGGATCGTACAAAGATGGGAAAAGGCGTGACGCTTTCATCCACGGAGATTGAAAAATTGCGTGAACTTCTTGGATAAGAAATCGGAACCGGGTTCCGATTGAAAAAAAGACATGCATCTGCATGTCTTTTCGTTTTTGAACAATCAGGCAAACATCCGGCAGTGCGACTTTTCACACTCTCTGATGTACGCAAGAGCTTCCTTTTTTGAACTCACATGAATCTGTTCCTGCCAGTAACCAAAGGAATCATTCCAGAACATCAAAAGATATTTTGGAGTAAATTCATTATGATACTTCGCATCATTCAAATGGAACTGCAATCCCTTATAAATAAAATCGCGGCTCTTCAATGCTCCCATATCCATTCCTCCTATCTGAAATCATCGATCACGAAAACATAATCCCCATCTCTTAATGCATCGCTAATAGAATAGATTTCATCCATTGTAAGAGAGAAGATGTCATGATCCTCAGCATCCGATTTTCCGTTTCTCTCATAACATTTAATATTTGAGAGAAAGTCAGCATATGGATTATCAGTCTTAGCTGACAGATATGCATCGTTGTATCCATCACAGCTTATAATGTTGCAATAGAGGCTGTTTGCATCAGAAAAGCAGTCTCTGTCGAGAAGGTTCTCCTCCGGATGTTTTGCCATTACATAATTATAATTCTCAGCATCTTCCATCCACCCGAGAAAATAGTATTCCCCGTTTTTGATGCGAATGGCAATTACAGAATCGCAATCCGGTTCACTTGAAATAAATACAGCATCACTTAATCTTATCATGATTCTTCCTCCTTTGTTTTAACAGCGTACAAATTCATAATCTTTGGTTTCCTCTCCGTCTGAAAAACGGACGTACAAGGTTTCATCGGCCTCTACTGTTTCGCAGTACCAGCCATTTCCCAGCATCTCAATAATTTCTCTTAATTCGTCCTCAGTAATACTATATTCCATAATTTTCTCCTTTTTCTTCAAATATATCCAATATGTATGTTAGAAAAGCATTCTCATTTCCCGGATAGTAAAATTCCGATAATCCCGGATCATCAGGTTTGCATTTACAACGAAATTTGGCAAAAAGTCTATCCAGATTGCTTTCCGGATTGACACATGGCTCCAACTCAATGTTTTTTATGATATAGAGATCAACATCACTTATGTCAAACTCAATATGCGAGACATAAAATGTGCGGCAGGTAAACATATCCATATCTGGTTTATCTAACAGCCAGCATTCCCCAGTCAGATCGGAATCTGGTACATATTCCAAAATATCTTCCATATACCGTATCCCTTTTGCTTTTTCTTCCGGGTAATGTACCAGAATACATTGATCCTCCGGTATTGTATAGACATATAATACCGGGCAGATTCCAAGTTTCAGCATACAGGAGATATTTCGTCCTCCTTCCGGAATGGCACTTAAAGCCTTCAACGCTGAGAATTGGCTGAACGAAATTCTGGATATATAGGAATTTTCTCCGCAGCATCTGGAAACAGGTATCCTGGGATAAAACTGTTTGACTGGAAATAAGCTCACATGATAGAGCATATCAATCCTCCTTAGTTATCCATAATCCATCAGGTTTTCTTGTCGGATATCCACGCAGCCTGCCACAGGCATTGCAGTATCCGGCAATTACTCCATCTACATCTCTGTAATGAAAGCAGTTAGAGCCACAAATGCAGCGGCTTCCCTTACTGATAAAAGTACATATACTTTTGTCTTCAGGATGGCATAATATCTTACTCATGTTATTCCTCCTAAGTTCCCGGCTGCTTTCAGGCAGCCGGGTTGTTATGTTTAAACAGCATAGATGCTCCAGCAACAGGTTCCGTCGCCGTTTAAGTACAACAGTGCAGATTCTTCTCCGAGATAAGACATATCTGCCCAGGTTTCATTCTGGTCTTCCGGATAATACTCTTCATAAGACTTGACCATCTTCTCATGAGCCTCTTTTCTTGTTTCGCATGTTTCTGCCTCGATGCTTTCGCCGTCAGAAAAAATAAGTACATATTTCATAATGTTTCCTCCTGTGTTTTAAATTTTTCTAAAAATTCCTCTTCCGTGATGACCGGCACACCAAGTTTTGCTGCTTTCACAGACTTGGCAGAAGTGGATGGTTCATTGGAAATCAGGTAATCTGTCTTTAAAGAAACAGAACCGGATACCTTTCCATTTCTGGATTCGATCTCTTCTTTCAACGCGTTTCTGTTCTTGAAGATGTGGACTGCTCCAGTAATCACAAAGGTCATCCCTTCCAAGGAAGCAGATATTTCTTTCTTCTGGATCAGATCATCTGAAATGGTGAGAAGATTTAGCAGTTTTTTGTATTCTGCTTCATTCGTCTCAAACCAGTCCTGCATGGCCTTTGCCCGTACATCCCCGATCCCATCCATAGATAAAGTATCAAGGATATCAGCAGTACCAATAAGATTGGACAGGAGAGCAGTCTTGCTACATCCGGTTTTTTTGCCAAATTCTTTTTCCAGGATCTTTGCCACGTCATGTCCGCAGCCGGGGATCCCCAGACAGTAGAAGAACTGGCGGAAGGTCGTAGTTCTTGCTTTGGCGATAGCCTGCATTAATTTTCCTGCAGATTTTTCACCCCATCCATCAAATGAAGCAATTTCACCCTCGTATTGACTAAGACTGAAAAGATCACTCCTGTTTCTGATAAAACCATTGTCGATCAATTGTTCTAACTTAGAAGTGGACAGCCCCACTACGTTTAATCCGTCCCTGCAGACAAAACGCTCGAACATTCCGATATGTTTTGCCGCACAGTCAGGATTTGTACAGTAAAGAGATTCCGTAAGACCATCCGCCCCGATTCGCCGTTTCGTATCGTGTCCGCAGACCGGACATTTGGTCGGAACCGGGACCGGAGGGTTTTCACCTGCAGTCAGGTTTTCATCCAGCTGGGGAATGATCTTGTTTGCCTTGTAGACGGAAACAGTGTCGCCAATGCCGAGCTGTAAATCCTGCATGTATCTGAGATTGTGCAGGCTTGCCCGGGATACATCTGTCCCCTCAAGCTGTACCGTATCAAAGACGGCAACCGGGTTGATGAGTCCCGTCCTTGATGCAGACCATTCGACATTACGAAGAACGGTTTCTGCGGTCTCGTCCTGCCATTTAAAAGCGATGGCGTTTCGAGGAAACTTTCCCGTCATTCCAAGAGATTCCCCATATTCAAGGTCGTCCAATGCAAGTACCAGGCCATCTGAAGGATAAGGATTTTCTTCGATCTGCTGTTCAAACTGTGCGACTGCCTTGATGACATTTTCCGGGGAAACAATCCGGTATTCCACTGGATCAAACCCCCATTCTTTAAGGAGTCTTAAGGAAGCATCATAAGAACCGTTAAAATCCAGAGCGTTTACAAATGTAAATGCCTTAAAATGCACGTGTCTCTCTGCGCTTTTTTTTGGATCAAACTGACGGATGCTGCCGCTTGCAAGATTTCTTGGATTCTGGTAAGTATCACCCTCAGGAAGGGACTTATTGATTTCCTCAAAATCCTGATAGCTGATCACAGCTTCTCCGCGGACAATGACTTTTCCTTTTTCCGGAATGGTCATTGGCATACCATGAATCACCGGGGCGTTGTGGGTAATGTCTTCCCCTACAACACCGTTTCCGCGGGTCACTGCACGGACAAGCTTTCCACCTAAATAGGTCACAACAACAGTCAGTCCGTCCATCTTCCAGGACAGGACTCCGGTTCTTCCATTTAACCAGGCAGCAAGTGCTTCCCTGTCCTTAGTCTTTTCCAGAGAGAGGGCAGGGACCTCGTGGGTAACTTTTTTAAGGTGGGATACGACACGGTATCCGATATTCTTTGTCGGACTGTCAGGAAGAGAGTATCCCAGTTTGTGTTCAAGGGAAACCAGCTCATCATATTTAGCATCCCATTCCTTGTTGCTCATGATCTGTCTGTTTTCTGTGTAATAGATTCTGGAAGCTTCATTGAGTTCCTTTGTTAGAAGTTCTAATTTGTTCATTTGTTATTTCTCCTTTCGTTTTTCTAACAAAGAAAATATGGAGAATATATTGCTGGATGAAATATGTGGGAGGGAAGGAGAGTAGGAGAGTAATCTATACAGAGTTTTATATAATTAAACATAATTAAACATAATTGGTAAAAGAGATACATAAGAATCTTTGTAACAGCAAGTGTTTAGGTCAATTTTGAGGGGGAGATAAGGATATGTGTGTGGACGTAAAAAAGAAGGCCATGGATGAAAGACTTGCGGAAGTGGATATATTTTTTTTTATTGTGGAATTAATTTTCCCGAATGTGGATGAAAATATATTAAAAGTGAATGAATAATTTCTCTTGTGGAATAAATTATTATTTATGTGGATGAATTTTTTCCGGCAGTAAATAAAAAAACAGCTGATTATAGCAATCTTACAACTGATAGGAATCATTAATGGAGGATAAAGGGGTGGGAGAGTAGTACAGAGATAAAAAAGCGCACAAAAATAAGACCTGCTACAGGGAAACAGACTGCAGATTTAGTGGAAATGTTTCATCTTTTAAAAGCGTTCGGGCTAATGCACCAAAATTATCGATCGTCTTTAATTTGGCAACGTAGTTTTTATGTATGTATCTTATTACTTTCTTGACCGCATCTATAGAATAAGTAGAAACCAATAGTCCAAGATCTTTAAAATTTTCCGCGGAGAGATCAAATGCCACGTACAATTTTTCTTTCTTAATCTTCGATGCTATGGAAGGCTCAATCTCCTGATCGGAAAGAAATTCTGCTTCAAAAGGCTTGTCTTCCAGTATCGCCTGATTGACTGTTTCAATGGAAGAGTCAATTTTTTGGATATACTCATAGATTTCGTTTTCCCCGGAGATCTGGGAGTTTTCATACTCCGTCCTTCCATGGAAGATTGTATTTAATGTAAATTTGATCTTATCATTATCAAATACAAGATCATATAGACGGGATGCTGCGGAAAGAGCCTTCTGGATCACGCCTTTTTTACAGTAATCAGGAAGAAAACGCTGCAGTGAAGAATAGGAGATTTCTTCTTCCGGATCTTTTTTTGTATCCAGATCGAGAGCAATACGTAAGAAAACTCTTAACTGGTTAATATCTGTGATCTGCATTATCTCATCGAGAAATTCCTTGTTAAAAGTAGCATATCCGCGGCCGCCTTCCCTTGCAGTCTTGGCATAATTCTTGTATTCCATAAGCATCACGTCAAAGTGGTTCTTTTTAAGGCTTTCCAAAACATGGATGTAACCGTATTCCGCGAGAGTTATGTTGGCATTACGAACAGACCTTGGAGAGCATCCAAGGTAAGCAGCAAGCTGTGTTGTATTATATCCGCGGACGATCCCCTGCGGATTCGGAGAACCGAAATGATATACTAGCAGCAGTTTTAACGGAATGGCAGTAAGCCTTCTCGCATACCCGAACATATTTTTTTCATTAATATATTTTACATGTTCCTTGTAAACTGTTTTATACTGCGCAAACGGGCAGCTGGCGCAGCATTGTTTCGCCTTTGTCTGAATCTGCGGAGGCATAAATTCGGCAAATTCCACATTTTTGTAATTTGGACACGAAAAACAGCCGGATGCATAGCGATCCAGCTCAAGAGTTTCTGTATAGAAAACTTCTTTGAAATTTTTTTGCAGACCGACGGCTTTGATCAATGGAGATCTACCGACTCTGGCATACGGTGTTATTTTCATATACCCCAGCTCCTGTTTTTAAGTATCACTAAAAAACCTAAAAAACTGGCTTAAGGGTATTGCAAATAAACTTCTGTTAAGATATAATAATCCCAGAAGCCAGTCATAGATTAATGATTGGTTATAAGGTCTTTCTTGGCGGTTGGACCTATCTATTCCCAATGTCTCCGGAACTCCAATTCCGGAGATATTTTTTCTATCTCCCACTATACAATACTTGGGGGAGATTGTAAATCAAAAAAAAAGTCACAAAATAGTGGGTATTTTAACGCCTGCTATTTTTTTTGTCAAAATCTGCCCCTATTTTGGAGGCAGAAATGAAATTTTGTTAAAACCACAGTGTTTAACAGAAAAAAAACAAACGACACATTTGACAGGGTAAAATTTTTAAAGTGGGTAAATTTCGATTTTTAAAAGAATAAACGACACATTTGACAGGGTAAAGTTGGATCAGAGGGGTAAATCTTGATTTTTTTTAGAAACAAACGACACATTTGACGGGGTAAAATTTTTCAAAGTGGGTAAATTTATAATTTTAAAAAAAACAAACGACACATTTGACAGGGTAAAATTAATTATATTATGAAATTTGCCTGTTTTTAGAAACAAACGACACATTTAACGGGGTAAAATTAATGCAAAGTGGGTAAATTTATGATTCCTGAAAAAACAAACGACACATTTGACGGGGTAAAATTATCATGACAGGGAAAAATGATTTTTTACGAGAAAAACAAACGACACATTTGACGGGGTATTTTTTTAAAATGAAATAAACGACACATATAACAGGGTAAAATACAATGAAAATAAACAAAAGACACATTTGACGGGGTAAAATTGTCATAACAGGGTAAAATTATATTATTATCAGGGTAAATTTTAATTTTAAGGGAAAAATTGCTTTTATTTTGAAAAGAAAATCTTAAAAATAAACAAACGACACGTTTAACAGGGTATTTTTGAAAAAAGCCCATGGTTTTTAATCCATGGGCGGTATCTGTTATTGTAAGTTATTGTTATCTTCTAACTGGTGGGTTTCGGAATATCCGTAAGCTATTATTTCCGTTTTCGTGAGTTCTTTAAAACTGATCCTGACTGAAGTATTCCTGTGTACAAGTTCATAAGTTTCTACGACTACCCCTTCAGCTATCAGCGTGTCAAGGTGTTTTGTGAGTTCCTTAATAAACACAGAATTTGGTACTTTTATCAATTTCATATGCGTTCGGAAAAATTTGATGGTTAAGGTAGTTTCATTCATCCCTCTTGAATAACAGGCAAGTCGTTCCTGTTGGAGAAGCATCAGGATGGCTCTTGTTTGATATGAAGATATCCTTGTGTATGATTCAGCTTCGATCTGTATATAAGAATTAGTTATATAACTATTCTTCCACTCCGCACTTGGGGAGAATGTCAGTATGTTCTGTTCCCTGTCAATGTTTATGGAGTTAATGAAGCCGATACTTGACTGCGTTTTTATATCTCCTGTTTCCTTGTTATACTCTGTATAGGAGTATCCGAGATATTTCAGACGTTGGAGCCGGGACGCTATATCATCGTAAGTGGATTTCCTTGGTCTGGTTTCTCGGCGGCCGACCTTTTGGACGAAATCCCTGAAGTCACAGGAAATAAATGGCTCTCCAATATTTTCACCGCTTATCATGCTAAATAGCTGAGTAACAATAGCCTGATCCATAGTGTCTAGTTCGCGGACATTTACTCCAATGTTAAAATTATTTAATTTTTTAACCAACTGTTCCTCCGTCATTTCCATATCGACTGTAAAATCGGCTGGAAGAAGTGGAGTATATCTCATATCCATAACATTTGTTCCATCGTCTTCATCCTGATAGGTATACTTCGAAGATAATACAACTTCCTTATTAGGAGTGATTGAGGGTTTTGCTTCAATGTCCGCTGTACGATAGGAGGATAATGGTTTGGTTGTAAAATCTGATGGCACCTTCATGTTAAAACCTTCCAGAGAACCATTGAATTGATTCTGCAGAATCAGTAATGATTCACACGTAATGTCATACAGGAAGGCTCTGGCAACGGAATAGTCAGGTTTGTCTGGACAAAAGAAAAAGTCTGTCAGGTAGGCGGTTCGATTTTTTTTCCATTCGTCAATGATCTTTGCTGTTTCTGCCATACATTCTTCTATGTCTATATTTTTTTTCTCATATCTTTTCGCAATTTGTACTCCCTCTGCATAATGTCTCAATGACTCTGGGTTACCAGGGGTTATTTGGCCTTTTAATTCTTCCTGGATTGGTCTGTACCAGTTCTTTTTATAGTTCCTTTTTTTTGCAAGATAAGAGGAAATTGCCTGGTTTAATGGCTCCGCGGAAAGTGCGATGTATAGCCCGTAAGAGATTATATCTTCCAGTGATATTTCCGAAGCATCAGATAGTTCTGATATTTCACAAAGATATTTCTTTTTTAAAACGTCTTCCGGAGCTTTATCCTTAATCCGGAATTCATAGAGATCAACGAGTTCATCTGACAAATATTTCCGAATAAAGACAGCAGATGTTTTATACCGTAAATAAAGAGAGCTTTCTTCGTTTGTATCCAATTGTTATGCCGCCTTTCATTTTTCTTTCTATTATATAAGATAGAAAAAGTTTTCGCAAGCAGTTAGAGAGCCTGATTTTTCTAACCGTTAGAAAACAGATAAAAAATCTCAAGAATAATCAGATATTAGATAATTCGTATCATAAAACAAATGGCATAACAAGCTGTATCCTTTGGGCATAAGAAATAGACAGGCCCGTATATTTTATTACAGCTGAGGAGGAAAATACTATGGATAAAAGATTATTTAAAGAGATTAAAAGAACGGATGAGAAAAAAATAGAAGACATGCTGCTTCAGTATATTAAAACAGCGAGAAAATCTTTCAAGTGTGACATATGGCAGGAAAGCCTGGCAGATGAAAGAATCTTAACGGAAGATGCGAGATGTGGGGACTCCACAGCACAATATCTTCTGTCAATCTACTGGCTTTTAAAATCCGCGGATATATATTACCCACCGGCAGTGAAGTCCATAGGGATCCTATATGGGGAAATGTTAAAATTACCATCCGCGGAAAAAAGCTATACAAAACTCTGTCAGGATACGATAGCCTTTCTGAGAGAGAAAGGGATTGATACGGAAGTTGCTGAGGCGCTGGAAATAGAAGTGTGCGGATATATGTATGAGAGATAAAGATTTTCCGTATGAGAATCTGGCATATTATGGATAAGATATAATAAAGAAAAAAAGAAAGGAGGGCCTGTTTATTTCTTTTTTTGAACAATACACAATTAAGGAAGATCAGAAATGTTCTTCCTTTTTTGTTGGAAAAAAGTGAATTCGAATTCACTTTTTTAAATCAGAACAGGGTTCCGATTCGTTCAAAGAACCGGCAGGCTATACAATCAGAACCGGATTCCGATTGCAAAATATTACTTTTCCGCGGATGAATCATTTTCCTATTGGGATGTGCAGGATGCGTTTTTACAGGAACAGGAGAAAAAGGAGAGTCAATCGGAACCCGGTTCCGATTGAGAAATGTATTTTTGGAAAGATTCTACAGTTGCAGGAGGTTTTCTTCGCACCAAAAATCATATTACTGAAAAAGGTGTATCTTAAAACAAAAGGAAGGTGGTAGAAAATGATGAAAAACAAAGCGGTTACATATGTAGATGGAAGCTATAATAAGAAAGAAGATCTCTGCGGATGGGCTTTTAACAGTTTAAATGAAATCTAATTAAAAGCTGTCATTGCAAACATAAAGTGTTACAATGACAGCTTTTTTATAAATAACCATTTTCATTTTTTAACTTTTTTATCACATTAAGTCTAATAAATAAAAAAGTGAGGATCAATCATGAGAGATAAAGATTCCGGACTGATGACCATGAAGGAGGCCGGGGCTTTCCTTCACGTTTCTAATACGACGATCCGGAGATGGGTAAACGAGGGGAAACTCCCTGCCTGCAGGACAGAGGGCGGACACCGGCGTTTCCTTAAGGAAGATCTCCTTAAATGTGTAGGCGGACGCAGGTGCCGGACTGTAAAGAGGCTGACAGTCGGCTACTGCAGGGTATCCTCTTCTGGACAAAAAGAGGATCTGTTAAGACAGGAGCAGGTGGTCTCCAGATACTGTGAGCAGAACGGTACCGGTTCCGTATCATAAGGGATATTGGATCCGGCATCAATTACAGAAAAAAAGGCCTGACTGAGCTGATCGGGCTGGTATACAGCGGTGAAGCCGAACGGATCGTGGTCAATTATAAAGACAGGCTGGTAAGGTTTGGTTATGAGATGCTGGAAGAGATATGCAGGCTGAACGATGTGGAAGACCGGGATCATCAACTCCACCTCTGAGAATTCCGATGAGGAGGAGCTGGTAAAAGATGTCCTGTCCATCATCACCGTATTCTCATCAAGGCTGTATGGGAGAAGATCCCACAAGAACAAAGATATCATTAAAGAGAACAGGAGGCTGTTTCAGATTGAGGAAAGTAAGGAAGCGGGCAAAGAAGCCAAAGAAAAAACACATCTGTAAGCGCAGGGCTGTGGAAAAGTGCGTCCGCCTTGAGACCTGTCCCATCGGGGATGCCGGGTTTGCCATCCTGGAGAGGATGTTTGACTCCTATGCGCACTGTAAGCAGATGTTCCTGGACAGGCTTTCCGGGATCGGGAGCGTTCTTGATGTCCAGAACTTTATCTCCCTCCGGAACCGGATCCGCACCGAACAGAACAGGATCTCTGACCACGGGAAAGAGACGGGCAACAAGACCTACTGTGAGACCTACGGGTTCCAGGGAAGGTTCTGGGTGCAGGCGCTGAAGGATGCCTCCTCAACGGTCAAGTCCATGTGGAAGAACGTGGGGGCAGAATGCAGGGCGAAGCTGCGGGACAATGATGCACACAGGGACATGCCGAAACCGGAACGTGCTTACTGTAATTACGTGCTGGGTGCCCCGCAGGTCCTGTACTGTATCCTGAACCAGGTTCCTTATGAGGGAAAGATCTCAAAGAGATTTCGGGAGATCCTGGACGGGATCCGGGACGTGCCCCGGAAACGGATGGATTACCTACATTCCCTGCTCCGCCGGCTGGTGCGGGACAACCTGCCCCATCCACAGGTCGGGCAGGCCAGGTGCATGCTCCTGGATGAAGCCATGTATTCCATAAAAACAGAGGATGGCGCAGATTACCTGTACCTGATGACGGATAAACGTGGGAAACTGCTCAGGCTGAAGCTGCACGGACGTTTCTGTTACAACAGGAAGGGGGATATCCAGATCATCCTGGACAGGGAAAAACGGACGGTATCCATCCATAAGTGCATCCTTGCAAGACAGCGGGTAGTGGAAAAGGAACATCCGGCAGGCATCGACAAGGGTTATGCCACCCTCATTTCCTGCATGGATCCGGAAGGGAACAGCCCGGAATACGGGAAGAATTTCGGGAAGCTGATCTCCTCGGAGTCGGAGCGCATCAACCAGAGGAACACCAATAAGAATTATTTTTATAATAAAAGGAAGGATCTGCAGGAGCAGCTGGATAAGACGCGGGATCCAAAAGAGCGGGAACGCCTGGACAGCCTGATACAGAAGGTGGAAAGGGACCATCTGGGAAGGAAGAAGTATGACCGGCAGCACAAAAAGGCTGTGGCACATATGGAAGCAGCCATCAACCACCACATCCGTACCTGCATGGAGGAGATGAAGCCGTCGGAGGCAGTCCTGGAGGATCTGTCCTTTGTCTCTGACAAAAAGAGATCCCCCAGAAAGGACTTTAACCGGCGTATGGCCTCCTGGCAGAAGGGCTATCTGGATGAGCGTCTGGATTATCTCAGCAGGGTGTACGGGGCCGCGGTCACCCATGTAAACCCGGCTTACACCTCCCAGTACTGTAATCACTGCGGGGCAAAGCTGGGGGCCAGATACGGTTTTCACCATGAGTATGCCGACTGTGAAAACTGCGGAACGGTCAATGCCAACACCAATGCGGCCGGGAACATCCTGGACCGCAGGAACGATAAAAAGATCATGCTGTATACCCCGTACCGGAGGGTAAAGCGGATCTGCGACAGACGTGCGGAGCCGTTAAACGCGGCAGTGGACACCGCAGGACTCTGGTAACCCGTTAACAAAGCATCCCGCCTGTGAAGGGACAGGCAGTACGAAAAACGCGGCGCAGTACATGCCCGGCTTTCCGCCCTGCGGTGGGCCAGGTATCACGTCTGGGACGGGCTGCGCCCTGCCACCTGTAAACTGACTAACAAAACGGTGTATAGATACCGCAGGAAGCCCCGGGGCTGCTTTCACAGGGTTCCGGATACGTGGAATGTCAACCGCATGCATCGTCCTTCACTGTCTGAGAAAGAGGCAGCTTCTGTCCTGAGGAACAGTCCCTGCTGATTTTAAGGATACAAGGTTAATATAACAGATAAACTCTCCAAAGTTATACAGGATGAAAGGTTTGGATATTTTTTCTGAGCGGCTGCAAGAGGTTTATCCGCGGAGGATGCTTCCCGTAAGGCAAATGTGGATCTGGAAGTGTCGGCAAACTGCAAATAAGAAAGGACGTTCAGTTTTTCTGAACGTCCTTTCATTATTTAATCAGCTTGAAACCGGGGTAATATCTGAACATTGCTTTTCCCAGGATTTCATCAAACCTGACATAGGTGTTTTTCCAGAACCTGGAATCATAAGAGCAGTTCCGGTTATCTCCCATGACAAAATAGGAGTCCTCCGGGACTTTGTACGGACCAAAGCTGCCTTCTATTTTCTCCGCGGTAAAGCTGTCGTCTAAAGGTTTTTTGCTGCCGTCAATATAAACGTCCCCGTCTTTGATCTCCACTGTCTCTCCAGGTAGCCCGATGATCCTCTTTATATATAGTTCGGATTCATCATCCGGATATCTGAAAATGACGATATCGAACCGTTTTGGATCACGCAATTTTTTGCATATCTGCTTATCCCCTATCTGAAGATTGATCCCATAGGCAAGCCTGTTCCCAATCAGCCGGTCCCCGGTCATGATCGTTTTCTCCATTGATTCGGACGGGATAACTGCATTGATGATGATACAGGTTACCACAAACAATGCCAGTAGAAAAGCAATGAGCGTGTTTTTTACTGCGTAGAGTATTTTTTTTACAATAAGCTTATTCATAAAAGGCCTCCAATTATTTTATGGTTAATATGCTTAATTTTATTTTTGGGCTAAAAAATCATATTGCCATTATATTTCAAAACGAGAGGAGAATAAAAATGAAATTTAAAGAAATCGAAATTGGAAAAAGTGAGCAGATCCGTGCCCTGTTAACAGGGATTGAGGAGAGAGGTGCAAAAGCAGGAACCCGGTACCTGGTTTTAAGCTTCACAGACGGGGAGCAGACCGTAACGGCAAATTACTGGAACTGCACCAGGGAGGAGTTTACCGCAAAGGAAGGACAGGTACTTGATCTTCGGGTCGATGCCAAGCTCTATAAGGGCAGTACCTCATATACCGTCCAGTCTTATCTGCTGACAGATGAATCACCGGAGGCCTATGTGACATCCGCACCCATGGATCCTGTTGATATGTTCAACAAGATCCACAGTTTTGCGACAGGCCTTGGGGTATATGGCATGCTTGTCTGCACCCTGTTAGAGGAAAACCGCGAGAAGCTGCTTACATGGGCGGCCGGAAAATCTGTCCATCACAACATCCGCGGAGGGCCAATGTGGTCAACTTAAGCCCAGAACATTGATATTTCAATATTTCTGGGCTTATATTTTACACTTTTTTACCAAAATATCTTGACATATCCCCCTAAATATGTGGTTTATAGATTAAGCAATATTACGTTACCGGCGAAATATTTATCTATCCAATATCTAGGAGGTATGTCATATGGATCGAACCAACATCTGCAAAAATATTATCCAATCCATTAAAGATTATATCATGGATCCTGTTAAACTGGAACCCCATCGGGCAGAAAAACATTTCGTAAGAAAGAGAAAACTTACTCTTTTACATGTCATTATTTATCTTCTGTATTCCTCAAAGGCTTCCATGTTCCAGAATCTTTCCCGCATCCGGGATGATCTTTCTGCTCTTTCATTCCCTGACGTTTCCAAACAGGCTCTTTCCAAAGCACGCCAATTTATTAATCCTTCTCTTTTCAAGGAACTCTATTATCTTTCAGTTGACCTGTTTTACAAGCAGATCCCTTCCAGAAAACTATGGAATGGTTATCATCTCTTTGCTGTAGATGGTTCCAGAATTGAACTTCCCAATTCACAGTCAACATTCGATTTTTTCGGTGAGATGTCCAGTTTTCCTGACCCTGACAGGCGCTATACCATGGCACTGGCTTCTATTATTTATGATGTCCTTGATGATTATATTGTCCATGCTTCTATACATAAGTTCCTATCCTCTGAACGTGCAGCTGCACTGGAACATCTCAAAGTACTGGAAGATATGGGGATCCATACGGATAGCATTATTATTTTTGACAGAGGCTATTATTCTGAAGACATGTTCCGTTACTGTGTCGAACATGGCTATTTCTGTGTCCTGAGACTCAAAGAATGTCTCAATCTTTCAAAAAAATGCAGCGGTGATACCATCTCTGTCCTTCCAGGCAGTAAAAAAGAAGGGACTTCCGATCTTTCCATACGGGTCATAGAAGTAGTGCTGGATGATGGAAGCAGGGAATACCTTGCTACAAACCTGTTTGATCCTGCCATTACAAAAGATATGTTTAAGGAACTTTATTTTCAGCGCTGGCCGGTGGAATTAAAATACAAAGAATTAAAGAGCCGCTTTGCTATGGAAGAGTTTTCCGGTGCTACTGCAACTTCTATCATTCAGGAATTTTATATCAATATGCTTCTTTCAAATCTTGTTTCCCTTATCAAGAATGACGCAGATGAAGAAATAGACATCACTTCCAAAAGTTCCAATAAATTTCGTTATCAGGCTAATCGCGCATTTATCATCGGACGGATCAAGATCATCTTTCCAAAGATCCTCTGTGATCTGTCTAAACTCTCAGTTATTGAGAAGCTGTACAAAGAAGCTGTCCGGTGCCGTTCACAGATCCTTCCTGGAAGATCATTTCCAAGAAAAAAATTAAAGTCAAAAGGACGTTCACATTTTAGAAATAAGAAAGCTGCCTTGTAAATAAAAACACTGTTACATTTAAGCTCTATTTAAGTGCGCCTTTTTGGTGAATTTTCTAACTGGTTGAGGATTAATCCTGCATTTTTGCGGTAAATCATAGTATATAATTAGGATAAAATCTGACGATTTTCCTTAAGTTGACGGTAAATTGACCACATTGCCGCGGAGGGCTTTTGTATCACACTTATACTATGTTACAGTCTGCATCCCAGTTGTACAAGGTGTATAAAAATATCCTTCCGCTGGACAGGGACCTTCTGTTCGCCGGTGTAATCTTACATGATATTGGAAAGGTAAGAGAACTTTCCTGTTCAAGTATCATGAGCATTGATTATACTCCGGACGGAAATCTTCTGGGGCATTTGTTCATCGGTGCAGAAATGGTCGGAGAGTGTGCAAGGAAACTGGGCCTTCCGGAGGAAAAGACACTCCTTCTCCAGCATATGCTGCTTTCCCATCATGGAAAAAGGGAAATGGGTGCAGTCACACTGCCGGCAATCCCGGAAGCATCCATCCTGCATCACGTTGACTGCATGGATGCTGAGATGTACATGTTCCGGTCAGCAAGGGAAGAAACAAAACCGGGAGAAATGTCTGACCGGTTATTCGCCCTGGACTGCCGGGTGTACAATCCAAAAAATTGAATTCGAATTCACTTTTTTATGCCTCCGCAAGGGGGCATTTTTTTATGAAATGTAAAAATCTTCAGTTTATAGAAGTAAAAAAAACGATAGGAGAGATCCAGAATAAGGAGGAAAAATCTATGAAGATTAAAGACATCTATGTGATCAAGAAAGACGGAACAAAACAGTCCTTTGACGGTGAGAAGATCGTCAGAGCCATCAATGCATCTGCAAAAAGGATCGGAGAAACCCTTTCCGCGGAAGATGAAGAAAGAACCGTGGAGCTGGTTCTGAAAAATATCCATGAAGCAGAGGTACCGATCCTTACCATGCACTCCCTTGTAGAGGAAGCCTTAGATGAGGTCAATCCGAAGGTTGCAAAATGCTACCGGGACTACAGAAATTACAAAACAGATATGGCCCGGATGTTAGCAGAAGTAAACGGGGAGGCTGACAAGGTGCTGTTTGGTGTCGACCGGAGCAATGCCAACTCCGACGGCAACCTGGTATCCACCAAAAGGGCATTGATCTTTGGTGCTTACGAAAAGACCATGTACCGGGAGTTCTTTCTTAATAAAGAGGAACGTCAGGCAGACAAGGACGGTTATATCTACGTGCATGACAAAAGTGCCCGTATGATCACCATGAACTGCTGTCTGTTTGACATGGAACATGTCTTAAAAGGCGGCTTTAAGATGGGCGGTATCCATTACAATGAACCGTCTTCCCTTGATACGGCGTTTGATGTCATCGGAGACATTATCCTTAATACCGCTGCACAGCAGTATGGCGGCTTTACCGTTCCCGAGATCGATAAAGTTTTGGGATACTATGCGGAGAAGAGTTACAAAAGATATACGGACGAGTATATCAAAGAAATGCAGGCTGTCCTCTCTGTGATCGTGCTTCCGGCAAAAACAGTGGAGCGGGCTCATGATTTCGTCATGAAGAGGATCGAGCGTGAATTTCGTCAGGGCTGGCAGGGAATCGAGTATAAGTTAAACACTGTTGGTTCTTCCCGTGGAGATTATCCGTTCGTGACCGTAACGTTCGGACTTGGTGTCAGCCGGTTTGAACGGATGTGCAGTCATGTCATGATGAAGGTCCATGAGGAAGGGCAGGGAGAAGAAGGCTTTAAGATCCCGGTACTGTTCCCGAAATACGTTTTCCTTTATGACAAAAACCTACACTGTAAAGGCGGCGTTAATCATGACATCTATGAAGATGCATTAAGCTGCTCCTCAAAGACTATGTATCCAGACTGGTTAAGCCTTACAGGAGAAGGATATGTCCCGGGTATTTACAAAAAATACGGACGTGTAATCTCCCCAATGGGCTGCAGGGCATTCTTAAGCCCGTGGTATGAAAGGGGAGGTATGAATCCTGCAGATGAAAACGATAAGCCTGTATTTGTAGGCCGTTTTAACGGAGGTGCCATATCCCTTCATCTTCCTATGATACTTGCCAAAGCAAGAGAGGAAAAAAGAGATTTTTATGAGGTGCTGGATTATTATCTTCAGATGATCCGCGGCATACATATCAACACCTATGAATACCTGGCAAAGATGAAAGCGTCCACAAACCCGCTTGCATACTGCGAGGGCGGTTTCTACGGCGGACACCTGAAGCCTGAAGATGAGATCCGTCCGCTTTTGGCGGCAACAACCTTTTCCTTTGGAATCACTGCCTTAAATGAACTCCAGGAGCTGTATAATGGAAAATCTATTGCAGAAGACTCTGATTTCGCTTATGAAGTCATGGTTTATATCAACAGGAAGATTGCGGAGTTTAAGGAAGAGGATCATATCCTCTATGCCATTTATGGAACACCTGCGGAGAGTCTGTGCGGACTCCAGGTGAAACAGTTCCGAGCAAAATACGGGGTAGTCAAAGGGGTTTCCGACCGCGCGTATGTAAGCAACAGTTTCCACTGTCATGTGACGGAGGATATCTCTCCGGTACAGAAACAGGATAAGGAAAAACGCTTCTGGAACCTTTTCAACGGAGGCAAGATCCAGTATGTCCGTTATCCGCTCGACTACAATAAGGAAGCGATAAGATCTCTTGTAAACCGGGCAATGGAAATAGGGTTTTATGAAGGCGTCAACCTTGACCTGTGTTACTGTAATAGCTGCGGATATTCTGCAGTTGAAATGAACGGAACCTGTCCGAAATGTGGTTCCCATGAGATTACCCAGGTGGACCGTATGAACGGATACCTTGGCATTACGAGAAATGCAGATGGTTCCTCCCGTTACAACGATGCAAAACTGGCGGAGATCGCTGAACGAAGATCGATGTGACTGGTTTTAAGAGGCTCGATGGAGCCTCTTTTTTTCGTGTGGGGAGCGGACTTTCCGGTTTTATCATATTATGGTGGAAAATTCAAAAAGGGAGGTTTTCTTATGACAGACTTAGATGTTCAAGTGTACAAAGAGCTTTTGAATGCAGAATACGAAAAGTTAAAAAAAGCATCCATCCGGTCACCGGATGTGCGGCTGTCCGCAAAACAGGATGGGATTCTGACTGCAATCCAGCTTTTAGAGCAGGCTGAGAAACGAAAACGCGGAAGGGCTTCCGCCATACGGAGAAAATTGATCGATGCAGGGATGTTTACGGAGGATGGAAAGCCGGCAGCGAAGGTCACAATGCAGGTTCCGGACTGGCTGGGGGATTTTGATCCGGAAGCAGGGAGGCTTGTATGAACCGGGTACAGAAAGCGGCAGTCATAATCATCACCCTGTTACTGGTAGTACTGGGGACAGCCTATGGTGCCGGATATTTTTATTTTGGTTCCCATTTTCTGCCGGGTACAGAGTTAAATGAGTTTGATGTTTCATTCAAGACCGCCGTAGAGGTACAGGACCTGCTCGACCAGAAAGTAAAATCCTATGCGATTGCCGTAGAAGAGAGAAACGGCGGAAGGGAAAAGATCGATGCCAGATCCATCGGAATGAAATATAAATCAGGTGGAACGGTGCAGAAACTCCTTTCCGGACAGGACAGACTTTTATGGTTCATTCCAGAAAGTTCCTTTGAAAAGACCGACCTGGGGTTTGTCCTGGATGAAAAGCTTCTGGAAGAACAGATCTCCGGTCTGGACTGTATGCAGAATATGTCTGCCCCGACAGATGCAAGGATTCTGTATAAAGAAGGGGAAGGGTTTATCCTGATCCCGGAAAAGGAAGGTTCCAAGGTGGATATCGAACAGGCATCTGAGCTGATCGACACTGCCATCCGCAGAGGAGAAAGCTCCGTCGATATTTCCGGCTGCTATGAGGAGCCAAAGATAAGACAGGCAGATCTGGAGAAGAAATATGAGACATTGAAAAAATTTCAGGATGTCATCATCACCTATGATTTCGGCGACAGGACGGAAACCCTGGATATCGGAAAGATCCGGGATCTTATTGTGGATGATGAGCTGAACAGGGAAAAGGTTTCTGCATATGTGGAAGAACTGGCTGCAAAGTATGACACCAAAGGGACAGAAAGGAATTTTGTCACTTATGATGACAGAAAGATCAAAGTTTCCGGAGGAAATTACGGATGGAAGATCGACCAGGAAAAAGAAACGGACGGTCTTATGAATGCCATTTTAAGCGGACAGACGGATGTACGCACCCCTGTCTATGAGCAGGAAGCAAAAGAAAGGGATTCCAATGACATCGGATATACCTATATCGAGGTGGATAAGGAAAACAGCCAGTTTATCCTTTACGTTGATGGGAACCCTGTCATTCAGACAACCGGTATATCCGGCTCCATTGAGAACGGAGTGTATTCCCTGAAAAAACCGGTGAGTGAAGAGGACGGAAAAAACTGGTGCCTGCCATTTGGTTCGGGACAGTGTATCTACGGAGCTGAAATGGACATTTCTGATGAGACATCAGACCTCGATACGGCAGAGGAAACGGATAGTGTGGAGGACCTGCAGATTGATGATCTGGAAGAGCTCTTGTCTGATCCAGCCCCTGTCCCTGAGGAGGACGGATGTTTTGCAATACCGGAAGACTCCGCCCGGGATGCTTTTTCCCAGTGTAAAAAAGGAATGCCGGTAATCATTTACTAAAAGGAGATTTTCATGAAAACAAGAAAAAAAGGATTTTTTAACCCATTAAAAGTAAAGGAACTGAGGAGAAAGATGCTCCTCATCATAGGCGTGATGTTTATCATCCGCCTGTTGAACCAGATCCCCACACCGGGAGTCAACCATGATTATCTAAAACAGATACTTGGCGGCAGCGGGGCAATGGGATTTATGGACCTGATGACAGGCGGAAGCTTAAGCAGCCTGTCCATCCTGGCGTTAAATATTTCACCGTATATCACTGCTTCCATCGTGATCGAGCTGTTAAGTATCGTGTTCAAGCAGCTGGATGAAATGAAGCGGGATGGAAAGCACGGACAGGAAGAACTGAAAAAGATCACACTGTATTCTGCGATCGGATTATCCTTCATACAGGCGCTTGCCATGTCTGTCGGTTTTGGACGAAAAGGAATGCTGACACATTTTACCTGGTACTGGGTACTGATCATCACGCTTATCTGGACAGCTTCCGCAGGTGCACTGGCTTTTGTGGGAAATTATATGACGGAAAAGAAGCTCTGCAACGGGGTATCCCTTATCCTTGCATGCAATATCTTATCAGGTGTACTGGATGACTTATTCTCCTTATGGGAGACTGCCTTTACCGGTCATAAAACAGCGCAGGGTACCCTTTATATTTCCCTGCTTGTGGTATTTATTTTCCTCATGACATTCTTCGTGGTCTATTTACAGACCGGAAAGAGGGAGATCCCGGTAACAAATGCCAGAAAGTTTAATGGAAGGGTAAATCCGGCAGCCATGAAGTCCACGCTTCCGATCCCGGTAAACCCGAGCAATGTCATACCGGTCATCTTTGCCTCCTGTATCTTCTCCATTCCGTCCATGATCGCCATGGTCGTGACGCCGAAATCGGGAAGTGTCTGGGCGCATATCGTGAACCTGACCAATACATCTGACTGGTTTCGCCCGTCTGAGTTTTACTACACAGCGGGATGGATCGTGTATGTGGCCCTGATCCTGTTTTTTGAGGTATTCTACAACAACATTATCTTTAATGTTTTGGAGATCTCAGACAACATGAAAAAGGCAGGAAGCCAGATTCCGGGAATAAGACCGGGGGCAGATACTGCGGAGTATCTCAGAAAGAAAGTCAAACATACAACACTCCTTGGCGGGATCGGGATCTCTATCGTGGCAACAGTACCGATGGTCTTATCCGGAGTATTCCATATCTCCAACATCTCGCTTATGGGAACATCATTAGTCATTATCGTCGGAGTTATCATTGAGAACGCAAGACAGATCGATGCAGACACAAGCGCATATAAATTTGAAGGGATCATCAGGTGAGAGAATTGAAAAATGAACTGAATGAATTTAAGACAAATTTTAAGAAAGTCATATGGCCAAAACCGCTGAAGGGATTAAAGACGACCGGAATGGTGCTTTTGGTATCCGTTGCGGCAGGTTCCCTGATCTCGTTTTCAGACTTTTTGGGAAAATGTGGAGTGAGCCTGTTTATCAAATAAGAAAAAGAGGAGCGTAAGCTTCTCTTTTTTTTGAAAAAAAGTAAATTCGAATTCACTTTTTTCTCACATTATCCCCGACAACCCTGACGGGGATCCAAACTCCGGCGGGAGAAAGGAGATTATATGTCACAGCTGAAAATCAAAGAGAAGAAAAACCACTTTGCCTTTCTGGGAAACTTCATCACTATCCTGATTCTTGTGGTGGCGATCGGAGTATGTGCCTATGCAGGGGGGAACCTGTATAAGATATTCAGTGAATATAAGGCTGGAACGGATGAGTATGCAAAGATATCCGACATGGTAGTGACGGAAAAAAAGGCAGATGTGAAAGACGAAACATGGGTGGACAAAGAAACAAAGAAAAAGGTCTGGACTGCTCCCATAGAGGTCGACTGTAAAAAACTGGCGCAGATCAATCCGGATTTTGTCGGCTGGCTGTATGTGGAAGCACTTCCGGATATCAGCTACCCGATGGTGCATTACAAGGATAATGATTTCTATCTGCACCGGACTTTTGAGAAGCAGGATAATTTTGCAGGGACTATTTTTACTGACTGTCAGAACAAAAGGAACCTGGGAGACAGCAATACCATCATTTATGGACATAACATGAAAAATGGTTCCATGTTCGGACAGCTGAAACAGTTCAAGCAGCCGGAGACCATCCAGAAAAGCAAATACATCTGGATACTGACTCCGGATGAGGTATGCAAGTATGAGATCTTTTCCTGTTATACGGCAGAAGTGGGTTCCGATACGTATACCCTGATCAAAGGGCCCGGCAAGGGACTGGTCGAATATGCCGAAAAGATGCAGGCAAAGGACACCCTGGGGCTTACAAGACGGGAATTTGATGTAAAGGACAAGGTCATCACCTTAAGTACCTGTACGGGCAACGAAGCAACCAGATATGTGGTACAGGCAGTCAAAATCGAACCATGATTTTTCATTTCCTCCTGTTTTTTTTCACTTTCTTTGTAATTTGAAACGCGAAAGGAGAAAAAATTATGTTTGAAGAAATGAAAGAAGAACTCAGGGATATCTTAGATGTACCGGAAGGAGAAGCCTTGCTGCCGGAGCTTGCAAAAACCGTGGCTTGTTCAGCAGTCATTGGAGGAGGTTTTATGGCGATCTATGTATTGTTCGCCATCCTCCTTTGAGAGGCAGGACTTCTGCAAACATGCAGGACTTTTGTCCTGCTTTTTTTATTTTCCATTTTGATATTCATATTTCTTTTTGAAACTTATAATACGAAAGGAGAAAGGTCATCATGGATGAAAAAAGCAGAATTCAGGCAGCAACAATCTTACAGGGTATCGTTAAGGGGTATATGAACCCTGTAAGGCATATGTCCGCGGATGATGAAAACTATGAAAAGTGGATGCGGCTCGTGGAAAGGATGGATCAGGAATATGCAAAAGATCCGTTCTTTGAGCAGGTAATGGTATCCCTTACCGCGGAGGGTTATCTTCCGGGAGGAGAAGCAGGGCTTGGATATAAGCCGGCAAGGAATCTCCTTGACCAGTGGCAGATCGAGGATGTGATACAGGAATTTTACAACTCTATCCTGGAAAGAAAGGTAAACGGTATCCGTTATTCCCTAAAAGGTTTTTGGGATAAATATACCGGCTCCGGTGTGGTTTTTTCTGAAAACTTGATAAAAGCATACCGTCAGGCGTACTGCCAGGCGGCATGATGGCTTTGGCCAGTGTTTTTACACTGGCCTTTTCTTTTTTTTCTTTTTTTGTCATTTTAGCTTTGCGCATGACCAGCGCAGAGGATCCGCAATAAAAATATAAAAAAAAGGAGGGCAGGATAATGTCTGTTTGTGCGGATGCAAACAAAATCCTGCATAATGGTTATGAAGAAAAGATATGTAAATGCTCTTCTTCTCGGCATGAGTCTCTGTGTAGCCGCTCCCGGTACAGCAGTCAGTGCATCAGAAATACCGGCCCAGGAGAGTGCCGTAGAGGACACCAGCGACGCAGAACTCGAAGCAATCATGAGGGAGGCAGAAGCTGCGGCTGCAGGAGCGGACGGGACAGAGGAATCCGGTTCTGATGGATCAGCCACAGAAGAGACAAAGTATGCGGCAAAACTGACCGAAGTGGTAGAAACCCTGGAACAGAAGGTATCCGCCGGAGGCAGTGCCATGTCCAAAGAGGATGTTTCCATCTTAAAGAGCTTCTTTGAGAGTATTTCCCCGGAAGATAATTTTGCCACTGTTTCGGATTTCCTTTCCTTTGTACTGTCCTCTTACAGTGACCAGGGGATTGACGGGGATGACTCCCATGTGATCAAACCATCCTTGGATAAGGTAAAGGAGATCACCGGTGCCTTTGTTTCCGTATACGGTGAAACTGATGTGATCGCCGGTGTCAAAGGATATGTCCAGGATAAGCTGGGAGATCTGTCCTTATCAGAGGAGGAGATCAAAAAGATCACTGATCTTGACAGTATTGATTCCATTTTCGATGCGGCTAAAGATTATCTCCAGAAAGCAGAGGGAGACGGCGATGGTTCCGATGGCGACAACAGCGGAGATAATAACGGCTCCGATGGGGACAACAGCGGAGATAATAACGGCTCCGATGGGGATAACAGCGGAGACAACAACGGAGACAACAACGGGGATAACAATGGAGGCAATTCCGGTGATAATAGTGGAGATAACAGCGGAGATACAGACGAGGCACTGAAGGAAGCCACTGAAGATGCCATCAAAGAGATTGAAGCTATCGACATCAGTTCCCTGACCGGTGAAAGAAAAGAAGCTGCAGAAAAATACCTTGCAGAAGTAAAGGAAAAGATCACAAACGCTTCCTCTGCCGAGGATATCGAGGTCCTTTCCGCGGAAGCTTCTGCCACACTGGAAAGCCTTCTCGCACAGGAAACCATAGAAAGCCAGAGGACAGCTGCAAAAGAAGCATTAAAGGAATTCTTTGATGGTGCGAAATTTGAGACCGATGAATTAAAGGCAGTAGCACAGGAGATCTATGATTCTGCTATGGAAGCCATCGGCCAGGCTGACAGTATTGAAAAGATCAATGACGAACTGGATTCCGCAAAAGAGGACATCCAGAACGTGATCGACCAGAAAGACGGGGTTCTTGATACCTTAAAAGAAAATGCAAAGAAAAACATTGACGAAGCAAGGGATGCGATCCAGACGGAAAGCCAGCTCCCGGATGAGGTCGTAGCCATGGCAAAGGAGCAGATCGATGCAGCTGATTCTGCTAAGACCATCCAGTCCATAAAGACGGTTTCCAAGGAGATCCTTGCAAACATGAAGTCCGCCCTTGACGAAAAGTCAAAATCTTCCGTTTCGGATACCATCAGCAGCTTGAGGGGGATCTCCCTTAACAAGGATGATCCGGATCTGTTAGTATATATGGCAGAAAAAGCCTCCGCAGCAGAATATGCCGATGCATGCACCCTTATGGAGGCCGCTGTGGAGTATGTATCCTTAAGTGATGCAGACTTTAAGGATGTGCTGGTGGATGATATGAAGGATGTCCTTGCCGACGCAAAAGAAGATAAGGCAGAGGATGCCCAGAAGATCTTTGATGAAGCGGTGTCATCCATGAAAGATGTTTCCCGTCTGAACACATATAAGGTATATGAGAATGCCATGACAGAACTTGGCAAACTGAAAGCAACAGATGAAGTTTCCGCAGCAAAAAAAGAAGCAGAAGCAAGCCTTGACAAACTGGTGGAAGGGATCACAGATAAGACTGTCAAAGCAAAAGCAGAGGATATCGTAGCAAAAGCAAAAGAAAGCCTCAAAGATGCCAAGACTGTTGAGGAGATCAATAAGATCGTTGAAGATGCCGCCGGTAAGGTGGAGAAAGTCAAGAAAGAAGCCAGCGATGCAGAAAAGCTTGAGAAGAAAAAGAAAACCTATCAGGCAAAACTGGATAACCTGGTCAAGAACGTTACTGATTCCGAGTTAAAGACTACCTTATCCAAGATCGTTGATTCTGCAAAGGCAGATATCTCCAATGCCACGTCAGAAGAACAGATGAATGAGATCCTTACAAAGGCAAAGAATGATATTAAGAATACAACCGTGGAATACAGCAAAAACAAGGCCCTTGCCACAAAGAAGGCACAGCTGATCGAAAAACTGACTTCACTGGCAGACGGAAAGTCCTTAAGTTCCGAAGCCCTTAGTATCATCAGCCAGGCCAAGACTGACATCATGGATGCATCCACGTCCGAGGATGCGGTTTCCATTTACAACACTGCGGTAGCAAGCTTTAAGGAAACTTATGTCAATGACCTCCATACCTCCTATAAGGAGAAACTGGATGCCCTGGCACCGGATGCCTCCTCTACACTGGATGATACCACAAAGGCAAAGATCAACGACACCATCACAAAGGCAAAAGAAAACATCGATAAGACTTCAAGTGAGGATGCGATGAAACAGATCTATGACCAGGCAGAGAAATCCGTTTCCCTGTTAAAGGAGAACTCATCTTCCCTTGACAAAGTAAAAGAGGATGCCATCAACGAGCTGAAGAACTACACTACCCTGAACACAGAGAGTGTACAGAAGGTTATTTCCGCTTATACAAACAAGATCCAGAGTGCCACCTCTGAAGACCAGGTTAAGCAGTATCTGTCTGATGCCAAAGGACTGTTAGACAAGCTGAATGCAGCCGCAGGCATCACATCTTCCACTGACCAGAACGGTGGAACATCCACAGGCTCCACAGCATCAGGAACCGATGTACAGAGTGCATCCAAGAAGGGTGACGACACCCCGACAAGTTCCGTAAAAACAGGTGATGAGAATGGATTCAATATCATTGCCAGTGTTGCAGCCCTGATTGTTGGTATCGGTGCGGTAGGTGCCCTGATCTACATGAAATTCTTTAAGAAGAAATAAGCTTTCCTGCCCTGCGGGGGCAGGGAGCCGGGCTCCTTTGGACAGGCTGGCAGAAATCCGCCGAAGGTCGATCTGCCTTCGGCTTTTTTCGTGTCAGGGAAAAATTTTCCATAATCCTGTTAAGTTACAAAAAAAAGGAGAGAAAAATGAAGAAAAACATAGAACAGGAAAAAGCCATCGCACAGCTGGAGGGACCGGTCATTTTGATCAGCTGTCCGGGAAGTGGAAAGACGACCACGCTGCTGCGGAGGATCAACCACATGCTTGAGGTGGGTATCCCGCCGAAAAAGATCTTAATGATCACATTTACAAAAGCTGCCGCACAGGAGATGTCCGTAAAATTTAAAAAGAAGTTTGGTGAACCCAACGGGATCACATTTTCCACCATACATGCCCTGTGCCTTAAGATCCTGATGACTTATGGCGGCCTGTCCGCGGAGAATATCATCAAGACCTCAGACCAGTGGAAGTTTTTACTGGAAACGGCAAGGAAATGCCAGAGTGTATGTGACCCGGCAAAGGCAGCCGGAAACTTCCAGATGCTCTACAGTGCGGCCATGAACAACCGTATGTCCCCTTCAGAAGTAAATCCAAAGGATATAAAAGGGATATCCAGAAAAGACTTCCTTTTTATGTCAGAAGAATACCGCAGGATGAAGGAAAGGACTGGGTACATTGATTTTGATGACATGCTGGTAAAGGCATATGAACTGATGACCGGGAACCTGCAAGTGCTCAGGCAGTTAAGAGAGCGATGGGATTACATTCAGGTAGATGAGTACCAGGATGTCAATTACCTGCAGCGTGACCTTGTATACCTGCTGGCAGGAGAGAAAAAGAACCTCTGCGTGGCCGGTGATGATGACCAGAGCATATACCGTTTCCGCGGAGCAAGACCGGAGATCATGCTTAATTTCCCAAAAGATTTCCCGCAGGCTCATGTTTTTTGTATCAGTACGAATTACCGCAGTTATCCGGCTATTATCGGATGTGCAGGAAAGCTGATCGGATTCAACAAGAACCGTTATGAAAAACAGTTTTTAAGCGGTCAGACCGGGGATGCGAAGATACGCGTGATCGGAGAGGAGAGCCCTGCTCATCAGATGAAGGACGTTGCCGGGGATGTAAAAAGCTGCGGATATGCCTTTAATGAAAGTGCTGTTCTCTACCGGAACAATCGTCAGGCAGAACAGGTTGCTGAAAAATTCAGTGAAGAGGGTATCCCGTATTATTGTACAGAGGCTATCCCGGATTCTTATGAACACTGGATCTGGTATGATATTTTAGCATATTACCGGTTGTCAAGGGGGATTGCAGCACCCGGAGATTTTAAAAGGATCGCGGACCGCCCAAACCGGTATATGCGCCTGATCCTGCATGAAGCAGGAGGGGAACAGGAAGCAGATCTTTTAGAAGCAGCCAGCCGGAAATATACGGACTGGAGAAGGGACAACGCAAGGAAAATAATTCGGAAATACTTTTATGATATCCGGGAAATGGGGAAGAAAAGCCCAAGGCAGTTTCTTGACTACCTGTTAAAAGACGTTGGATATGAAAAATATCTCAGGGAGTATGCAGAGAGCCTGCAGCAGGACTTTGACGAGATGAAGCACATGCTTTCCATATACCAGAGGGATTCACAGAAGTTCCACACCATGAAAGAATGGCTGCTCTACATAAAGAAACGATCCATGAACTTAAACAATAATAATGACCAGGGTGTGTGCCTGAGCACCATGCACCGTTCCAAGGGACTGGAATGGAAAAACGTTTACATCATAGACTGCAACGAGGGATATATCCCGCCGGGTTCCCCGGATACCCCTATATCACAGGAAGAGGTGGAAGAGGAAAGGCGGCTGTTCTATGTTGCAGTCACAAGGGCAAAGGAAAGATTATTTATCACTTATGTAGGGAACAAAAAAGGCAAACCGGTATCCCGTTTCGTCAGGGAGCTTCAGCTCAAGGAAAGCGGACGGGCTAAAACGGTCAAAAAAAACGACATGGTACGGCACAAAACCTATGGGGTATGCATGGTGCTATCCGTTAATGGCAACAAATGCACGATACGCAGTCTGTCAGATGACAGGGATGCGGAAGTCCTTGTTTCTTCCCTTGACATAAGATAACAAAAGGAGGCTAATATGAACAAGAAGCTGATCGCCGGGATCGTGATCGCTGCAGCAGTTGTCTGCTGCGGAGGCGGTTACGTGGCAATGCAAAATGAAAAAAAAGTGAAACAGGAAAATGTGCAGATATCGGAAATGCTTGACAAGCTGCCGGATATCACGGTAAAGGAGGGGGAATCCCTCCCGGATCTGAAAAATAACATTGAAGATACCAGTATGATCGAGCCGGATACCTTAAAGGTTGACATCCAGAATGTGGACATCACTGTACCGGGTACCTATGATGTTGTTTATTCTTTTAAAGACATCCATGGAAATGAGAGGAGCAAGACCGTCCAGTGCAAGGTGGAAGCCAATCTTTTAGACCATGTATATGGAATGGATGATATTGAAACAGATTGCGGAAAGGAACTCCCAAAAGATGAAACTACTTTTGACGAGGAGTATGTTTCCAGTGTCACCAGGGATGATTCCGAGGTAGACATTGACACCCCCGGCACTTACAACATCACTTATACGGTACTCGGTACAGATGGCAGCATGGAGGAAGCAGACCGGCTTGCAAAGGTACTTGAGACCGCAGAGACCACACAGGCTCCGGAAGAGATAGTGGAAACACCTGCCCCGACAGAAGAGACTACTCCGGAAACCGGAAACGTGGAACCGATCGAACAGGAAACCGTAAAGACCGGAGACAACACAAATGTGACAGGATGGATCATTGCCGGACTGACAGCCGGAGCTGCAGGTATCGGAGCTGTCCTTTACAGGATGCTTGGAAAAAAACGCAGAAAAAATTAATATTTTTCAAAGGATTCCCACGAGGAGTCCTTTTTTTTCGTGTCAAAATCGTGATCCCCCGGTACAGGGTATTATGAGAAAAAAAGGAAGGGGGCGTAACGATTTCGGGAAAAAACAAAATTTTTCCTTTTTTCCATATTAAGAAAGCAGACAGCACCCGTCAGGGTGCGGATAGAAAACTGGAAAGGAGGGCAGAATATTATTTCTGCAAAAAAGCAAGATGGAAAAACAGATACTGGAAGAGCTGTATGGAAAACTCAGAGAGCTGATCCCTGATTTTGAGACCAGAGAAGAAGGAAATAAGAATTATATTTCCTATAAGATGCAGATCAACGATAAGGACTTCGAGACATCCGTCGTCATTACGAATGGACGTGCGGTGGCCATTACCGGAAAGCGTACTTATATCTACCAAATCAAAGAAAAGAGCTGTGAGCAGTTCAACAATGAAGTACAAACAAGATATCCACTATTCCAAATCTATGGGGGAAATGGGAACATTTCCGTAGGAAGAAGGCTGTTGTTTGATTCTGTAGATGAGCTGGTCACCAATATCCGGGAATTCAATTCCGTATGTAAGGCGGTGATCCCCCAGTTCGAGGGCAGCTGCGTGAACTTCCTTGTAAAGACCAGGGAGGAAGAGACTTATGATCCCACGCAGACATTTACTCCTCTGGAAGAAGAATTATCGAACGAAAAAAACGCCGATTACGTAGATTCCTTTGTAAAAGACCAGCAGGAGTATTGTAAAAAAACTTTTTATGAGCTGGCAGAGGGAACAGAACCCGTTACCAAAGGTAATGACGTTTCTTTTATAAGAAATGAGGGAGATGGCAGTCTTAAGGTGACCATGGACAAAAATGCCCCGGAAGACCTTAAACTGGACTATGCCTATGTAGTCGAAGACCAGGAGCTTGCATACATTGCGATTGCAAACATCACAAGTACTTATAAAGAACTGGAAGCTTTTTACAATGAAAAAAAACGCATGCTCCATGTGTATTCTTATGTGACTCCGGATAAATACCTTCCGGATGAACCAAAAGAGGGAATCGAACTGTTAAAGGAAGCAATCCATAATTCCCTTGAGACAGCGAAAAAATCAACAGTTTCCGGCGAACAGGTTTCTGCCAATATGCAGGCACTCATGAATGAGCAGCTGGAAGAGATCCGGTTAAAGACAGAGGAACTGGAATCTTCCAGGACACAGATCGAAGAGGAGAGGGGAGCCTTTGAAAAGGAAAAGGAAGCCTTTCTTAACGAAAAGAACCAGATGGAGGCAGAACTGGAAGAGGAGCGGACAAAACTTCAGGAGAAGGAGGCAGAACTGGAAGAACGTGAAAACGCGATCGCCGAACAGGAATCCATCAATGATGAAGAAAAAGCCAAGTATGCACTCAGCATGAAGAACCTTACCGGTGAGATCGCAAGGCTCCAGGCAAGGCTCGGACAGGGTTCTGCAACAAAGGAAGATTCCGGGGAAGTTGCGAAGCTTAAGTCAAGATTAAACTCAGTGACTAAAGCAAGGGCTTCCATGGAAAAAACACTGAACAATGAGAACAACGAACTCAGAAGAAAGAATAAGGAACTGTCAGACCTGCTCCTTGAAAAGACACAGGAAACCGACAAGCTCAAGGAAGATGTTCATGACCAGGCAGTCCATCTGTTTGACTCTGAAAAAGCAGAGTATTTAAAGAAGATCGAAGAGCTTCAGAAGATCGCCGATATTGCAGGAGAAGAAATGTCTCCTGAGCGGTGTGAAAAGATGTTAAATGAAGACGGGGTTTACGGGGATGTCTCTATTCTCCACGGAGCCCGCAATGACATCGTTTCCTGCTCTTATTCTGAAAATTTCGCTGTCAAGGTTGTGTTTGGTCCCATTCCGTTTGCGGATGTATGCAAAAAATTAAAGAGAGTGGATACAAAGTCCCTGTCAAAATTAAACGATGAAGTGGCTGATGTAAAATTCTTTACAAAAGAAGACGGTGTTTATGCCCGTAAGTACATCAACAGAAGGATAACAGAAGAGGAACTCCGTTCTGTTCTTTCCGAACTGATCGGGTATTTTGACGATGACAAGAAGCGGAGGTAAATAACATGAGTACTTCCTATATTTTTCTGTCAGGTGCATTGTTCCTGTTCGTTATCGCCATCGTTATCCTGTTTATGGGCAAAGGGAAAAAAGACGATAAGAAAGTGGATAAGGAATTTGATGAAAACTATGCTGTGAATATCAACGAGGTTTATTTAAGGACAGGAGATGTCAGGGAAACACTGGTACAGATGCAGGATTCCTATGAAGACTATAATCCGCTCATGTCCGGTCTCCTTGGAAAAGCGATCACTTATCTGGATGGTGATTATGGGGATTACGAGACTGCGCTTGACATGATCAATGTCAACCATGATGAAACAGTCGATAAGGTTCATAAAGATATCATCTGTATGGCAGTATCAAAGAAGAAGGGGTTACCGGGCTGATGCCCGGTTTCCTGGTATTACAGGAAGCGGAAAGGAGATTTTTATGAAGAAAAACAACAGGCTTCTTATCGTGGTATTTGCAGTCCTGGCTCTTATCATAGGGGTACTGAAAGGGGTAGACTATTACAGGTACACCAAGGTTTCCAAGGAAAGAGTTTCAAGCATACAGGCAGAGTTTGTCGGGGAAACTGCCCCGTCCCAGGAACTGTCGATGTCCATGTTTGATGTGACCGTCTATACAGAGACCGGTTCTGTTTATTCCGCAAGGTCGTTTGATATTGATGAAAAAAAAGCACCGGCCCATGGAGACAGTTTTGACACAAAGATTGAATATCATGGAAGCACAACTACAGTTACTGTTCCGATAACCCGCTCAAAAGTAGTACAATACAAGGTGGGTTATCCGACAAAGGAAAATGTTCTTGCAACTATCTATAACAATGGGGACCTGGAATTCACAGGTTCCGGAAACACTATGAACTTTGCTAATGGCGATACGCCATGGGCTGACGAGGATTACACTTATGTGATCTTTAAAGATGAGATAACACCAACGAATGTCGACTACTGGTTTGAAGGAAACACAGCCCTGACAGGATGCGAAACCCTTCCTAAAAGCATTGAAAGCGCAAGGGGGACATTCCAGGGATGTGAAAACCTGAAAAAAACACCGTCTTTTTTTCAGTGTTCATCACTTAAGATCATTACGGACTGCTTTTCAGGTTGTACAAGTCTTGAACAATCCGATCCGCTTCCGGTAAGTGTCATGGAAGCTGATGGAGCTTTTGAGGACTGTATCAAACTTACAAAAGCCCCGGATATGACAAAAACAAATGCCCTTTCTTCCATCAATGCGATCTTTAAAGGCTGTACGAGCCTGGTAGATGCACCGGTTATCCCGGATTCCGTACTGGACATGTCTGAAGCCTTTTTGGGTGACAGCAATATCTATACGGCATCTGCGTTCCCGGAGAGCGTAGAAGATATCTCTTCTGCTTATGCAGATTGTATCAGTCTGGAAAAAGCAGCTTCCATACCGGCATCCGTGATCAATTGCGATTCCTGTTATTCAGGATGTTCCAATCTGTATGGTGAATTATCCATCAATACAAATACGGAAGATTGTGCCAACCTGCTTTCAAATGCAGTCACTTCCGGAAAGACCTTGAAATTAAAAGGCAAGAGTGGAAGGCTGTTTGAGATCCAGCAGGACAGTGGAAGCAGATATGTTACGATCAAGGATACTGAAAAAGCAGAGAAAAACGCAAAAAAACTGGAACGCCAGAATAACCAGTAAGAGGAGGGGCATACAATGAGGAATTTCTTTGCAGGATTATTTCTTCTGCTCGGAGTAGGCTGTCTTGGTGTGGCAGGGTTTAGTGCCTATCAGGACAGGGTAATCTCCCCTCAGATGTCAAGCGCATCCAGTCCGGTCCTTTTTTCACAGGTAAGTGACATTTCAAGTTACGTGTCACTGCCTGTACTAGAAGGGATGCAGGTAGAGGAAGTCGTAGAAGAAAAAAACTATGACGATACAGAGAAAGAGATCGTCGACACACTCCTGAAAAATGCAGGGGAGTTAAAAAAGGTCAGCGAAGAGTGTACAGTTTCCATGGATTTTACAATATCCCAGAAAGGAAAATTCGTTGAGAGAAAAAAGAATTACCTTGTAGGGATTGGTAACCGCACCCTGGATCCCGATATAGAAGAAAAACTGATCGGAATGAAGCCGGGGGACTCTGCAGACCTTGGAAAAGTGGAAGAATTTTTAAAATACAAGAATAAAGAGGTTTATGTCAAGGTCAATGCCGTTTACAACATAGAGTACCCAATCACGGATGACTATATGCAGAAAAACACGGAATACAGTTCTCTTGACGATATGGTACGCGGCACGATCAATAAAGATAAGCAGCAGAACCGTACGCAGCGGAGAGAGAAGACCATGGGCGAACTGCTTGACAGGGTTTTGGAAAAAACAACTTTTGTTTCCATCCCGGATTCCCTTATCGAAGAAGAACTTAAAGTATTAGATAAGGATGGGGAAAAACATACTTTCAAAGAAGCAGAACAGAGCCTGAAAAAAGTCTTCCTGATCGAGGCGGTCAACGAGAAATATAAGCTGGTATCTGCCGCGGAGATGGAAAAAAGAGCCAAAGATGTGATAGAATCATCTAATGCAGAATATTCAGAATATGAAAAGCAGAGACTGCAGTATTTAGAATGTGAAGAGGATGTGGTAAACTTCCTCTATAAGACGATCGATATTGTGGAAAAGGAGGAGTCTGCTGCAGATGAAGACGGAGGGATAGATCTTTCAGATGCCCAGATCGTTGAGTAACAGCAGTACCGCCACCTAGCGGAGATGAAAAAAAGTGAATTCGAATTCAAATTTTTCATGGTAAAAAATATGGATAGATTGATGTTAAGGCTTGCAGAATTTGTTGTAACCCAGGCCAGCACGGATTACATAGAGGTATGGAACTCCTGGATCAATACGGGGATAAATATTCCTCAGGGAGCCATGCCTACCCTGCTGGCAGTGATCAGGGAACTTGTACTGATCGATAAGGGAACATTAAAAGAAGTGATTAGGGTTGAAAAAAACCAGAATTATGGGATATATGATCCCTCGGTTTTTTATAGCGGACGATAGTAACAAAAAGTCTGTTCATTGAATGACCGGTGACTTTCGCCTGTATATTTTGAATCAGAAAGGAGACTCAACATGAAAAAAGAGGATTACAAGATGGAAGAAAGAAAAGAGTACAAAAAAAATGAGAATTACAGTCAGGAGGTGTTGGCGCAGATTATGAACTCATATAAGATAGCCTGCACCTACGGGAATGATGTGCTTAAGAAGGACATGCTTGAAAAACTGTATTATTTTGGACGTTCCTATGTATACAGTGTTATGTGGGAGACTTACCCGACAATCATGAGAAATCCATTACACCGTGATGATGTGATCGATGAGATCTGGTGTGTGATCTTTGAGCAGATTGACAACTATGACTGCAGTAAATCATCTCTTACAACATTTGTTCTTCCATGGATCAGACACGTGGTTACGGAATACTGTTCCCGAAATTTTCATAAGACAACCTCATATTTTGCAGGCGGCATCAGGAAAGTTTCCGCAGCAATGAACTACTGCCAGGAAAAGAATATCCCTTCCAGCATCGAAACCCTGCAGAAACTGACAGGACTCAGAATCCCTACCATTAAAAAATGTATCGACCTGCTTCCCAAAAAAGATGTGGTTTCTTATGAGGTACTGAGCGAAAATGGATTTGAACAGTCATCTTCCCTCTACTCCCCGGAAAACATTTTCTTAAAAAACGAAGAGACAGAAAGCTTTAACCACATTCTGGAAGAATCCCTGACAGAGGAAGAACTGGAGATCATGATCCTTCTTCTGCAGCCAGATAACCCGGCCAAGCTGAAAGCCAGCTACAGAGAAATCGCCCAGAAAACACATACCAACGTTCCGTATGTAAAGGACTGCATTTCCAGGGCAACCATGAAACTTAAAAACAATAAGGAACTGCTCCGTAAGTATCCGAACGTTATCAAAATGTATGATGAATCCATGGTGGGAGAATCTGCTCCTGTGCTTGACGATGGCGATCTTATTAAAGAACAATATGAGGAACTGAGCGAAGACTAATATTTTTGGGGGAGGCTTAGACAGGCCTCCCTTTTTTTCGTTACAAAATACACACTTTCAAGTCCGGTATTAATATGATGAAAAGGAGGAAAGTTATGGATAAAAAGAATTTAAAGACACGTATCATGCGGGCGTCGGGGAAAGGGTGTGTGGCGGCAGTTTTTGCAGAAAGATCATCCATGGCATGTGTCCCTGCATTTATGGAATCCTGTGAAGCCGCCGGGATCAAACCGGCTGCCGGCGTGAGGATGATGGTAGAGGCTGCCGGTGTCAGGGGAGAGCTTTTATTTCTTGTAAAAGACCGGGCCGGCTACAGGGAGATCTGCCATCTGCTTTCCGATACGCTCGCAAAAGACGATCCTGTTGTCACAATGGAGATGATCGGCCAGGGACATGTGATCATCGTCCATGAAAAAAACGGCCTTTTTGATAAAATATTAATGCGGAATAAGGAGATCAAAAAGGAGATCAGGGAACTTAAGAGAAAAATGAAGGGGCTTCCAAGTGCGGGAGGGGAATCCTGGAAGGATGCTGTTGGAGAATACAACCGTCTGCAGGAAGAGGATGCCGTTGTCAGAATGTCATTAAAACAGGTCCCGGCTTCTGATTCTTATCAGCTGGATTTTTTAAATAAAAAGGCCAAAGAGATTGAGAGCAGGAAAAGAAAAGCAAAGGATATCCTTTCTGGAATCGAAAACGGAATTAAGGAGAGGGAAAAACTGACAGTCCTCCTTGAAACAAAAAACTCCATGCTGGAAGAGGACGTAACGGTATTGTTCCGTGAGGCATATGATGCACTGTCCGTCTATGGGGATATTTATATTGAAACTGATGAAAAAGGAAGAGCGTTATGCCAGATTGCAGAAAGTGACAGCCTTCCCTGTATCCGTGAGATCCGGGAAACAGATGGGATAAAATATATACCCGGAACAGCTGCGGATGTACTGGATATCATAGACCAGTGCAGCTTCCGGTATGAGCCGGAGGACTGGACTGTGGGGCGTAGCGCAGAGAAGGAGATCAAAACCGGGATTGCGCGTTTAAAAGCAGGTGGATGTACATGGACAAGCCTGTATGACACCCGGCTTGAAGCCGAAATAGAAATGCTACGGAAAACAGATACGGAAGGATATTTCCTGACAGTCTGTGATATCCTAAGGCTTGCTGAAGAGTATTATCCGTCAGATCCGTTTTATCCCGGTCTGCTGGTAAGCTATGTACTTGGTATCACGGATATCGATCCTGTCTGTAATGACATACTGACAAAACTTTCAGAAGAGACATTTGTAGCCGGGATCCATCATCCGCGGTTTATGATACGCTCTGAACTGTCCGATTCCTTATATAAAAAGATCAGGGAAAAGTATGCAGTTTCCAGAATATCAAAGGATACCATTGTGATCGGATACCCGGACATCAGGGATTATGTGCCGGTATGCAGGGACCGCATCCAGTGTGACAGGGATGAGGCAGAAAAAATGGGTTTATTCTGCATGGATCTTGAAGAACAGGAGTATCTGAGTATCTTCAAGGAGTGTATCTCTTCCATACAAGATCCCGGTATCCCCATTGATCCGGAGGTTTTTAAGAACGTGATCGCAAAGGGACACCTGAATTTTATCTGCGGATGCGAGGGTATGGAAATACAGAAACAGATCAGGCAGTCTCATCCTGAAAGTATGAGGGAGCTGGTTTCTTTTTTCAGCAGTACTTGTGAAAAAGCAGAGGCATTTTACCGGGCTTTGTTTGTATACCGGTCTGCCTATTTAAAATACCGTTTTCCCTTAAACTATATATCTGCATATATCAGTCATTTTCCGGACAAGATGAGGAGTATCAAATATGATGCTGTCTGTAAGGATCTCGTTTTTCTGGATCCGGATATCAACGTATCAGAAGCAGACTGCTTTGTGGAAAGGGACAGTATCAGGCTTGGACTGAAATCTACAGGAGTATCAGGAAAGACTGTCGAAAACATCTTGCAGGAACGCAGGGAAGGGTTCTTTTTATCCGCGGATGATCTAATGAACAGGGTAAAGCTGTCGGACAGGGAAGCAGAATGTTTAAATGATGCAGGGGTATTCCAGAATATAGGCGGACCGGTCTCTGACAGAAGTGTTCCGGTTGTAGAGGACCCCCCGGAGGAGCCGGATAAGGACCTGATACCTATGGAAGGGGTTGTGCTTAAGACAGAGGAAAAGATATCGAAAGATGGAAGCATGATCGCATCCGTAAGGATGGGCACCTCTTCCGGAGAAGTTTATGCCATGTTTTTTGCAAAGGCATATGAAAAGTATGCAGGTCTTTTAAAGGCGGATGCGGAACTCAGGCTTTATGGGGAGTACGTCCAGGACAGATACGGGAATACTTTTTCTGTAAAGGAAGCCTATCCTGTTTCTGATGATGTATATTATATTTCTGCAAAAGTATATGAAGAGGCGGTTTTTTATCCATTCAGAAGAAGGTGCGGATGTCAGCTGTTTCTGATGGAACCGTCTGGAAGGCTGGTCAATACGGGCTGTTTTTATTCATCCCGGATCGCTGACGTCCAGGGGGTGCGTATGATCCCCAAAATCTGATTTTTTTACTAAAATTTTTCCATATTAGCGGCAAGGCAGCGATGCTTTGCCACTTTTTTTATTTTGGAGAAAGGAGAGTGAAAGAATATGGCAATTCATAATTACGTGAGCCTTTTCGGGGTAGTCAGGACTGCACCTCAGATAAAAACAGGAATGTATGGAAGGACGGCAATGGTTGCTGTGACAGTGGTCAGAGGTGACAGAAAGGAAGACACCATGCTGCTGCGCACTTCTTTAAAATACAGCAGCCCGATCTTATTTACCCAGGATGAAGATCTGATCGATGGGATTTCCGAATGGAAGGAAAATGACGTGATCTATGCAAAAGGATTCCTTGCAACGAAGGAAGTGGAGAAGAAAGCAATCTGTCCACACTGCGGAGCGGTAAACCTGAGACGTGAGGCTTGTCAGGCTGAGAGCGTCCGGTCAGGTGGGAACATGATCTATTTCTCACCGATCTTTGCAGAAAAGGTGCGTTCGTTTGAGGAACAGGGAGAAGCACATTCCTGTGTCCTGAACCGGGCAGAGATCTCCAATACCGTATTCCTGTTAGGCAACCTCACCTGTGAGCCTATTCAATGGTACGTTGAGAAAAAACCGTATACACGTTATCAGCTGGCAATCAACAGGAAGTACTGTCCAAAAGGACTGCAGGAAGTAACGGAAAGGACAGATTATCCCTGGGTGTATTCCTTCGGGCAGCAGGCGGTTGATGATTATAAGGTGCTGCATACAGGGTCTTCTGTGTTTGTGGATGGAACCCTACGTACACGAAAATATAAAGAAACCTATAAGTGTAAGGAATGCGGGGAAGAATTTGATGTTCCAGGCAGGACCATCGATGTCCTGTCCCATGATACGGAGTATCTGCGCGACTGTGATGTAGACAAGATCGAGTAGTCTTTTCATCTTATATCTCTTTTCTCATATTTTACTCATAAAAAAACGAAAGGAGAATCTAAGATGAACAAGTTTAAAACTGCATGGGATGACTACAATAAATCATCCTATAAGAAAAAAGTCCTTATGGATCAGGTAAGCATCCTGTCTGTAAAAGAGATCAATGACGGGGTCGTCTATTTATATGAGATCTCGCCCATGCTCTTAAGAGGATATCCATATGAGGAGGAAAAGACGTGGAAACTGTCTGATCTTCCGGGATGGGCTATCCGGATGCTTTCCATTACCGGATTTGCATTCCGTATAGAGAAAAAGCTGTACCTGGTAGACGAACTGACATTCCGTTCCCTCAATGATCTGTTTGGATGGACAAGGAATGCGTCAGAGCCTTCCATCTGGAGGGATTTCCATCTGGCGCAACTGTTTAAGGAAAGAGATTACGCGTATCTGCTTTATACAAAAAAAGATAAGTACCGTGTAGTATCAGCAATCCATAAAACAGCACTGGATAAAATTTCCGGGGATCTGTACCAGGTTGCAGAGCATTATCTGGAAGAAGGAGCAGAGGTCGTAGACTTTTTTTATAACGATATCCGTTTCCAGGTGGAGATTGCCCTTCCAAGAGAAAAAAATGGATGGAAACAGGAACTGGTTATCCGTGATTCCTGTGTGGGGCGGGAATCTCTGACCTTCATCAACGCATGGAGAAAAGAGGATGCCCTGATCTATACCGGTGTTTTAAAGCAGAAGCACCGCTCGGAAACATCCCTGGAGGAACTTATCCCGGACATCAATGAACTGATTAATTCCTGCTATAAAAAAATGGAGGTAACAGGTCTTTCTCCGAAAGAGATCCTTCAGGAAGCGTCTTCCTATGTAGGCATCAGGAAAAAAAATGCCCTGTCCTGTTTTATGGGACAATTCTTCCCGATGGATGATCCTGAACGTGCACTGGTTGCCGTCGCAAGCTTCAAAGGGGTCGGAAATGAAACCCAGGAGATTACCTACCGCAAAGGTCTTGGAAACTTTTTAGGAGGTGTGGTCAATGCTTAGGATCCTCTCAAGTTCACAGCTTGAGGGGTATGTCATCAAGGGAAGGGGCGGTCCGCCGTGGGAACTTTTGGCGGGAACCGTTGCGAAGATCCAGCAGGATGGAGAAGCTCTTTTAGTCTGTATTTCGGGTTCAAACATTGAAAATGGAATGATAAAGACCAGGACTGCAAAGGTTGTTTTTGTAGATGACTATGGAGAATACCGGAAAATGTTAAAGACCAGAGTGGTTGCCTCAAAGATCCAGATCGGTTCCTATATATCCGTACTATGTAAGATTAAGGCCCAGGAGCGTATCGCTGCGGATTTTAAATATTCCGGTTTATGGAATTTTTCCGGGTACAAAGGGAAGATGAGTGTGATCATCGGAAACACGCCGTTTCTGCGGACAGCAGATGATGGGGCTCTTATTGCAGAATTTCTGGATAAGGACAGGGCACATGAAGTCCTGTATTCCAGGATCGTCCGGTTTTCAGGAGAGGAGATCAAAAAAGCTGCTTCCCTTTACATGACCGGACAAAGCCGTTCCGTATGTATCTGCGGTCCGCGGATAAGGAACATTAAGGAAAAAACAGATGAGAAAGGATTTAAAAGCAGGGACATTTCCTACTATGAATGCCGGGCTTTTGAAACTTTACCATTTTAAGAAATTTTATTCATATTGAAGTGGTAAAAATATTATTTCATTACGAAAGGAGAAAACTATGAACAAGGTTATTTTAATGGGACGTTTAACAAGAGATCCAGAGGTGAGATATTCTGCAGGTGAGAGTGGTACTGCGATTGCGAGGTATACTCTCGCAGTAGACCGTCGCTTTAAAAGAGACGGGGAAGCAACAGCAGACTTTATCAGCTGCGTATCTTTTGGACGTACAGCCGAGTTTGCTGAGAAGTATTTCCGTCAGGGACTTAAGATCATTGTTTCAGGACGCATTCAGACAGGCAGCTACACCAATCGTGATGGCCAGAAGGTTTATACCACAGAGGTAGTAGTTGAGGAACAGGAGTTTGCTGAAGGCAAGAACTCCTCCCAGCAGGGTGCAGGCCAGCAGCCTCCGCAGAACTATGGCGGCCAGCAGAATGCGCCACAGCAGAGTGTACCACAGCAGAATACCACACAACAGTCCCAGCCACAGGGTTATGGACAGCAGGGCGGATACAATGTGCCACAGCAGAGTGTACCGCAGCAGTCCCAGCCGCAGGGTTATGGACAGCAGGGCGGATACAATGTGCCACAGCAGAGTGCACCAAAGTCCCAGCCGCAGGGCTACGGACAGCAGAGTGTACCACAGCAGAATGCTCCGCAGCAGAACTATGGCGGAGGATCATTCGGAATGGGAGACGATGGTTTCATGAACATTCCGGAAGGTCTTGATGATGAACTTCCGTTCAACTAAAAGGAAGTGCTTCGGCACTTCCCTTTTTTTCGCCCCAAAACAGGCAGTGCAGAAATTTTTGTAAAATGGATTTCAGACAAAGACAAATTCTTCACATTGAACGATATAAGAACACGAAAGGAGATCTTATGATGAAAAGCTACATAGCAATCCAGAGTACCCTGTTCAATGGGGTGATCGATCTTGTAGGATATACGGACATGCAGGGAAACATTCGACTGACCCATACCAGTATCTATGCTTATATGTCCAGAACGTTTCCGCAGATGTCCATGGAATTTGATGTCCGTTCGACGGATGTCAACCATGCGGTTGTAGTCTGCAGACTGAGATCAAAGATATTTGACGGCTCTGTAAGAACGGTTACGGAGATCGGGGAGACTTCAGCGTCCCTCCTTCCGGATAAGTTTAAGGGTTATCCGGTACAGGTAGCCCAGTACATTGCATTTGACCGGGCTGCGATCAAATATCTGGGTCTTCCAAGCAATACCTACTCAACCTTTGAACCACCGTATTTTACAGAGAATGCCATCCGTATTCCGGATCCGGCAAATTATGTCCTGGGGTTTGGGATCTTCAGGAACCGTACGGTACAGCAGGCTTTTGAGGAAGCGAAGTATAACGAAGCCTCCCATGCAACCATGGATCTGTATTTACACATTGATCCTGCAACGGAAAAGGATCCTGTCAAAAGAGAAGGGTTATATGCCATCCAGCAGTACCTGGCTCTTTACAGGTCGAGGGGGTGCCAATGACATGGAGGACATCCAGATATAAACAGATGGTCATAGATCTGTTAAAGAATAATGACACGATCGTTGTCCTGGATACGGAAACTGTCGGTCTGAAAAAGAAATGTCAGATCGTACAGTTTTCGGCGATACGGTACCGGTATGAAAAAAATCCGTTTTCCATGCGGGAAGTGGAGAGGCTGGACCTGTATATCCGTCCGGATGAGAAACTTCCGGAAAGTGCAACGAAAGTGAATGGGATTACAAATGCCTTTCTTTCGGATTACCCGGATGAAAGGCATTGTTTTCCTGTCATAAAGGAATTTCTTTCCAAGGGCGGGATCCTGGCAGGATACCGGCTAGACTTTGACCTGGATAAGATCGTTGGACTGTATGAACGCAACCATGACCGGTTCAGCTATGGAAGGTACATTGATGTATATGAGATGGCGAAGGACTGCATCCCAAGAGACAGAGTGGAAAATTACAAGCTGTTAACAGCTGCACATTATTACAGCTGCGACCGCGGACTCCGCTTCCATTCCTCCATTGATGATGTAACGGCGACACGCAGGGTCTTTATATGTACCCTGTCAGAGTACCTGAGGAAACAAGAGGATGCGGACAGTAAAATGCGGGTGCAGTTATCTTACTGTTATTATTGGGAAAATCCGAAGCGCCGCAGTATGAAACGCCTGATAGCTGTCACATCTTCCGGGCAGGTTTATTATGACCTCATAGGCGGGTTCTGGGGCACAAACAAAGATGCAATGTGTTCTGTGGATGACATTGACATGGAGCATCTGCTCAGTCAGTGCTTTAAAAAGTACAGGGTTTCTGACATGAAAGGCCTGAGCCTTATCCTAAAAGAAAAAAGAAAGGAAAAAGCGGCTGTGTAAGCCGCTTTTTTTAATGCAGGAAAGCCCGTTTGTTCTTCAGGGAGATTTTCAGGGAAAACGGGGAATGGCTTAAGACCACGCACTCGACCATCTTGTGGGTGAACCTGTAATTCGTCAGGTTGATCTCTTCCCCTTTCTGCTCTGCCTCCTCTATCTTTTCTCCTAAAATGTCAAGTATCTGCTCCACGATCTCCGTACTTACCCTGTTCGGACAGCCTTTCTCCCCATGGTATTTCTTATCATATTCCGGGCAGGCATAAAAGACGGACTTCGGACCGTTCTGGAGCCTCATGGCTATCGGTTCCTCGTGGCATCCGCAGCAGATCTTTGTAATGGACCATAGATTACGGATCAATTTGATCACCTCCTATGGCGACAATATGACTAATTTCTCATTCAAAAATTTTTTTCTTCATATTGTCAGCGATTCTAAAAAACGAAAGGAGAAAAATGTTATGAAGATTAGAATTGCAAAGGAAGATTTAGTAAAGGCATTGAAAAAGGTGATCGGAGGGATCGGAGTTGGAGGAAAGGATCTTGATTATCTTAAGATCACTGCAGACTCTACAGGTGTGGAATTTATGACCACAGGCCGTTTGCTTGGTATCAAGACCAAGGTAAGCGAACGGCTGGAAGTCAAGGAGCCCGGTGAATGCTGCACCAACTGCCGGAGAGCCCTTGAGATCGCATCCCTGATGCCGGAAGGGGAAATCACGATCCGACAGAAAGATTCCGCCCTTTTTATGGAAGCTGAAAGATGCCATCTGAAAGGAGAGGTTGGGGACCTTGAAAAAGTCCTTCCGTTCCAGGCACTTGAAGGGGAGGAAAAAAGACTTTCCCTGAATGCCTATACCTTTAAGCAGATGATCACAGATGTCCTGTTCGCCTGCTACAGAGGGGAAGAGAACCCGCAGATGTCTTCTGTTTATTTTGAGATAGCGGATTCCACCGTCCAGGTGACAGCTCTTGACGGGCATCAGATCGCCATCCGTAAAGAAGAGGTTAAGCCGACAGGTATCCATGCAAACTGCATGATCCGCGGAGCCATTTTGTCAGCGATCCTTCCTTTGATCCCGTCAGACATAGAGAAAGAGGTAACTTTCGTGATCGGAGAGAACCGATTTCTTCTGGAAACCGAAACGGATAAGGTATCCGGGGCATTAACGGGTGGCAGGTTCTACGAGTATGAGAGACTGTTCCCGGATAAAAGCCCGGTAGTCAAGATAAGGGTAGATAAGGCCATCCTTATGGATACGATCGGAAGATGCGCTTATGCCCTGATGCCTGCCATGTCCGGGAATGTCCCTCAGCCGACGATCTTTGATATTGACCGTACCATTAATGTCCACATGGATGGGAAAGTAACGGTTGATGAAGAGTTAGCCGCAGATGTAGAGGGTAAACCTTTAAGGATCGGACTCAGTCCTGCGATCATGAAGGGGATCCTGAAGGCATATCCGGAGGACGAGATCGAAATGCATTTCTATGGTAAAAAGAATGTCGTGGTGTATACAGGGGATACAGCTAAATTCGTACAGTTACCTGTAAACATCCGAGACTGATCATTGAAGCAGTCCCTCATTAGAGGGACTGCATTTTTTGTAATATATTTTGAAATTCAAAATAGTGAATTCGAATTCACTTTTTTATAGAAAAAGCTGACGAGATCCCCCTGTAGTTAAGGTGCAGTGGGATTTTTTAAGAAATCTTTTCATTTATCATTTTTTCAGAAACCAAAAACGAAAGGAGAATACCATGAAAATTTTAAAAATCAAACTTGTTAACTTCCAGTCCTACAAAAACGAGGAATTCCAGATGAATGACGTTATGGTCATCCTCCGGGAAAACGGGGCGGGTAAATCCGCGTTCTTAAAAGCGCTGAATTTTGCACTCTGCGGAGAAGGCTGCGATGACGGCGAGATCATGCAGGGAGAGAAAGAGATGTCTGTTTCAATCCTCTTTGAGAACGGTCTTACCGTTGAGAGAAAAAGGAAAAGAGGGGACAGGACGATTGTCCACCGCATGGGATACGAAAAGACCAAGAAGAGTACCAAGGATGCGGTCAATGCAGAGATTGCGAAGATGTGCAATACCGGGATGTCATCCATCAAGGTGATCGCGTCTTCCAGGGAACTTTTTGAGATGAAGCCGGATGTACTGGCTGATTTTATCATGAAGCATATCCCTAACCGGATGACAGTGGAAGATATCATCTCCTATATCCCGGACATTACAGACCGGATGGAAAGTGAGATCCGGACACTGTTTCCGGCAGGTATTGAGTTCGGCCATGCACAGATACAGAATGCGTTTAATATTTTTGACGGGCGCAGAAAAGATCTTGCAAGGGAGGTCAAACTGAACAGGGCAAAGATCTCCGGATATGATTTTTCCATTCCTGTCAGGGCTTCCGGTGAGATCCGGGAAGAACTTGCTTCTGTCTTAAAAGAGATGGGAGCCTATGAGGAAAAGATACGGGCAGTCAGGGATTTCCAGGCAAGGAAAACAAACAGGGAAAATATCCTGAAGAAACTGAAATCTTTGCAGGAACAGTATAATGCGATTCATGCGGTGAAACCGGATTCTGCAAGAAAAGAGTATCTGGATAAGCGGGAATCGGAACTGATGCAGCAGGCTGACAGCTGTAAGAAAAGTATCTGGGAATTACAGTCTGCATGCAATAACTTAAACAGGACGGTCGCGGCATTAAAAGAAGGCTTATGCCCTCAGGTCAAGGGGATTAAATGCACCCACGACTGGACTCCTGTCATCACCCAGTTTGAGTCGAATGTATCTCAGATGAATGGAAACATTGCAAGTTTCCAGACTTCCTGTGATGCCGCGGAAAAAGAGCTCCTGTCTGTCCGGGAAGAAAAGGCAGCGTATGAGGCTAACTTCAGGGCATATTCCGACAAATGCTCCAAGTACCAGGCATTCCGGGCTTTAAAAGAAAGTCTTATGCCTCTTCCGGAGGAGCCACGGATGCCGGAAGGCAACCTGGAGGAGAAAAAGGTAGCCCTTGACGGCGAACTGAACGGGGCGATCACAAGGGAAAACCTGCTTGCAGTTAAAAATGCGCTTCCGGAACAGGAAGAACAGTTAAACGTACTGGAAGCCTTAACCTCTGCTTTTTCCAAGAAAGGTTCCGTAATGGAGAACAACACAAAGGTTTATCTGGGGTTCTTTGAACAGCAGATGAACGAATCTGCAATAAAGTTAGGTTATGTTATCTCCATGGAGATGGAGAACGGACTGCATGTCCGTATTGGCAGGAACGGAAGGACTCCGGTAGATGTGGATGTCTGCTCCGCGGGAGAAAAAGCGGTAGCGATCTTCCTGTTACTAGATCTGTTGAACAGTTTTACCGGTATCCGGCTCCTGTTCTTTGATGAAGTGGAAATGCTTGATAACAAAGTCTGGGAAGCTTTGTTGAAGCTGGTGGAAGAAAAGAAAGGCAGTTATGACCACATTGTGATCACAGGTGTAAACCATGATGATACGATGGAGGCAGTTGACAGGATTTTGAAATAAGAACAGGAGAGGATATCCTCTCCTGCATTTTCAGGAAGTACAGGGAGGAAGCTCCCCGTACTTTTTTTTGTAATTGATCAAAAACGTATAGTAATTATAATATAGCTCACTTTTAAGGGAATCCGGAAGACTGAAGTGCAGGAACTGCACAGGTGTCTTGTAAAAGCTCTTATACAGCTGGTAAAGCTTTTTCTCCCGTAAAAATGTAAGCCCCTCAGGGGAACAGAAGAATCGGTACATCTCCTCGACGGAATGGAATACCATGTTATTCTTGATCGCATACTGGAGGCAGATCCCTGCTCTTACAAGGCCCTTGTTTCCATACATATATTCTCTTGGATAACGGATCTCCCCGTTTAGTACCTGCCTGTAGACTTTGATCACATATTTTGCAAAGTCATAAGGTACTTCTTTGGGATATATGAGGTATACGATATATTCTGTGTTGTCTTTTGTCAGCTCAGTTGGAAAATTTATGTAATTTAAGAGCTGTGTCAGTTTCATGGTCTCTATGACAGCCGGGGAAAAAAGCCGGTAAGCTTCCATGGGCGTCCATCTGAGAAGTTTTTCAATCGCATACCTGAATACGGACAAAGCCAGATGTTCGTTGGCTGACGGTTCATTCTGGAACAGGCGCGGCGGTATCTTTGGGAGATTCCCGATCAGGACCTGTTCGTATTCATTGATGACATCCATTTTGATCTCCTTTCTGATGATATTTCCTATAATATGCAGAATCCCAAACAGTCGAATTTTTTCCATTTTATCAAAACAGCAGAATGCTGAAAATATTGAAAGGAGGAAGCACCATGAGAGAAGTACAGGATCCTAAGAGGGATATGATGAACACCATGAATGTTATCGATGCATCCGCCAGGGCAGCAGGGGCGGTTGCCTCTGCGATCGGGTATTATATCGAGACAAGGGCCCTGCAGGATAACAATGCCAAAACCCTGTATAACTACATGAAAAAAGGCGGCCAGTTAAAGATGATGGAGTGTGAGGAAAAGGAAACCCTCCGCTCCCTTATGAAATCATGTGACAAGCTGGGGATCGCATACAAGGAGTGTGTCTTTGACCGGAATGGAAAGGAGTCCTATGGTGTCATTTTTGCAGATAAAAACGAAGATGCCATGAAACAGTTAAGGACGGATTACCTGGTTGCCAACCACAAGCTGTTCCAGGTTGACCAGGATACGATCCGCAGATTTAATGCCCAGCAGGAACCGGAAAAGATCTCCGGGCTTGATTTTGCCGAAATGAGTTACATGAAAGACCGGGCAGCAAAAAACTATATGCTCTTTGCCGCGGAAAGGGAAAAGGATGGAAGGTATTCCATTTACCTCAGGACAGAAGACAAGCGGATCTTTGATTCGTTCCATGCCGGGGTGATGCAGGAAAGGAACGGTACGGGAAAAGCTGTGTATGACTACATGAACATACAGCGGAAAAACAAGGAGGATATCGTAAACCTTGTCCACGCTGCAAATGGTTCAAAGTTCTATATCTCGAATGCCAGTGGTTCCCATGTGATGATGATCAATGAGAACGGTGCCTATATGGAACGCATGGCTGGCAAAAACCCGGCTTTGGAATTCTGCGACCGCAGGGATCCGAGATTTGAACGGTTTGTCTGTGAACAGGTAGACCGCATGAACCGTCCGCGGATGTTCCGTGACCAGAAGGCGGATAACCTTGGAAAGGAACTGATTGACCGCATCAACCGCGGACAGAAGGACCCGATGACCATGCAGGAAGCCCAGGAGCTCTTAAAAGTAAAGGAACTGAAGGGACTCCGGAAAGAAGAACTCTCAAAAATGTTCAAGAAAGAGGATCTAAACGATCCGGAAAAAGCAGAGGCTTTTTATAAGATCCAGAGGTCCATCGACATCATGCACACCAAACAGGAAGGTGTCAACATGGCACAGCCGAAAGAGTCGGAGAAAGTTGCCTTTGATGCAGAGCATGAAGCAAGGATGAGCGTGGAGATGGCAGTCGGGAACTGTGTCAGGAGTTCTTCACAGGAACTCAGGTCATTTGCTTCCCAGTATATGGACGGAAGCATCACAAGGGACCAGGTCGTGCAGTTTTCCGAACAGTTCAATTCCGACATACGTGCCACTATGGACTGGCGTGAACCATTTGACATCCCGGATTATCTTGACCAGAACGGAGACAATATTCTGGATGAATTCCAGGATCTGGATAAAGACAAGAGCCCGGATCTGGAACCGGAAAGGGATTAGGCTGCATATCCTGAATAGGAGGGAGTCAGCCGGTGCAGCCCCGGCTGCAGTTAAATGACAAAAAAAGATGACATGATGCCTGTTTACCTTGTGCTGGGAGGAGTGATGTTTATCCTGGTCCTCCTTCTTGCCGGAAACCTGGCATTTTACCAGATGTATGGTCTGGATGGTATACAGAGGGCTTTTGATGACATGATGAGGTTTAGATTCCACATCGGGTTTGACAGTGTCTATCTGAAATATTACGGGGCAGGCGCTTCCCTGTATGTGATCGCTGCCCTGCTCATATATGGGGATAACCAGAAATTCCGGCATGATGCAGCAGGTATCGAAGGCGGTTCTGCAAAATGGACTTCCAGCTACAGTGATTATAACCGGAAGCATGCGGATCCGATCGGGAAAAAGACCTGTAATGGGCCGATGAATATGATCCATTCGGAGCATGTGCGCCTGTCCCTGGAGGATAAGAAAACAAGGCTCAATAATAATGTGCTGATCGTCGGTGGTGCCGGTACCGGTAAATCCAGATTCGTTATGAAGCCGAACCTTCTGCAGGAAAACTGCAGCTTTGTTATCACCGACCCTTCAGGGGAACTTTTGGGAAGTCTTGGAAAAGAGATGAAGAACCAGGGGTATGATGTCCGGGTGTTCAACCTTGTAAACATGGGATTCTCAAACTGTTATAATCCGTTCTGTTATATCAGGGATGATGCAGGTGTCGGCATCCTTGTTGACACGCTGATCACGAATACCACGCCCCCGGAGAAGAGTGGCGGGGAGCCGTTCTGGGAAAACTCCGAAAAGGCGCTTTTAAACGCCTGTATCTTTTATCTGAGAGATTTTGCCGACAAGGGTGACCAAAACTTCCCCATGGTCTTAAAGATGATCCAGATGGCACAGATGGATGAAAACCCGGGTGCAAAGGGTCCGTCCAGTGTGGACGATACAAACCTGGGCAAGCTGTTTACCGGAAAGGCTTATCTGGAAAATGGGGAGTTAAAAGAATATGCCAATACGAAAGAGTCTGAACTCAGGGCAAAAGAGATAAAAAAATCACAGGCATGGAAGAATTATGAGACGTTCTCCCTTGGCGGAGTAAAGACGTTAAAGTCCATCCTTATCTCCGCAGCGGTACGCCTTAACCCGTTCAATATCCCGGAGATCGCAAACCTGACCGGGAGGGACAATATAGATCTTGGCACTATCGGAGACCATAAGACGATCCTGTTTGTCATCATCCCTCAGGCGTATTCTACTTATAACTTTATTGTAAGCATGATGTATTCCCAGCTTTTTGATACTTTGTATTATAAAGCAGAGCATACAAAGCCTACCGAGGAAAATCCGGATGTAGAATTCCTCCGTCTGAAATACCACGTACGTTTCATGATGGACGAGTTTGCTAACATCGGAAAAATACCGGAGTTTCCTACTAAAATATCTACCATGCGTAAATATAACATTTCCTGTACAGTCGTGCTTCAATCCCTTGCCCAGATCAAGGCTATGTACAAGGATGACTATGAAACCATCATAGGTAACTGTGATACAAACATCCTTCTGGGAACCCAGGAGCAGACAACTGCGGATTATTATTCCAAGCAGCTTGGATGTGCCACAATACGTAAAAGAGGGGAGAGTGTCAGCACAGGGAAAAAGGGCAGCGGTGGCATGAATTTTGGACCGCAGAAGAGGGAACTCATGACCATGGATGAAATCCGTACCATGCCCCCGGAATGCTGTCTGGTATTCGTCAAGAACGTAAATCCTTTTTATGATAAGAAATATCCGCTGGAGAAGCATCCCCGTTATAAATATACCGGCGATGTGGACAGCAAGAATATGTTCGATATCACAAAAGAGAAAGATGAGAACGGTAAGATCATCTTCTTAAATTCTGTTTCAGATACTTATGCGGATATGTCCGTTGCCCCTCCGGATGAGGGCAAGGAAACCCTTAAGGCTATTTCCATGCCAAAGAACATCGAAGATACGGAACTGGGAAATAAAGAGGAACCGGACGATCCGAAAGTAAAACTGGCACACATCATGGATCTGGATTCCAGACAGGAAGGAAGACAGTATAAGATCGCCCAGTTTAATGAAGTCACTAAGAAACTTAACATAGAAGTTGCTACTCAGAAAAAAAGCGGAAAGAAGGAACCTTCGATCTGTATCTATGTCCCACAGGTGGATTTTAATGATATCCCCATGTTTACCAGGATGGCATTTAAAAAATATAACGCACCTGTTCTGATCTTCACAAATGATCTGACAGTGTCCCTGTATACGAGCCTGATCGGATATTATATCGATAAAAACGGCATCCTGAAAAACGTCCTTTCCTCTTCAGTAAAAGGAAAAGAAGCATATCTTTACAGTGAAGATGAGGAGTTCAGTATCTACTGTATCAAGGATGTCGGACTTGAGTCTTACGAATCCATCCACCAAAGCCTGCGGATGAAAGACAATGGCGCAGGGGCAGCTGCGGAGCTTGAAGATTTTCTTAATGAAATTGGAATGTAAAGAGAGAAATCTGTTTAAAAAAAACCGTCTGTCGGTTGTACCGGCAGGCGGTTTTTTCGTACCACAAAAAAATAACTATTCTTCATTTTATCCTTCAAATAAACGTCGTAAAAGGAGGCTTTTTTTATGGAGATACCGGAAAAGGATTATGACGAGTTTGAAGGACGATTAAAGGAACTGTCCTATGCAACTGATTATATCCCTTCATCAGAAGACCTGGTCTGTGTCATGGAAGACGGGAAACTGCCGGACAGGTTTGTATCGTTTTTTATGTGGCTGGACATGCATCATCCGGAGCCGATCGATGAGGAAGAGAAAAAAATGCTGAAACGCATCAGGAAGATCCTTTATACAAGTGTGGAGATTACGGAGGAAACAGATGGAGCTTTATAATAAGGAAAAAAAGAAAGCGGAAGTTTCCATGCGAAAGAAAGGCTGGAAGGACGATGAGGATTCCAGTCTGGAAAAATTTATGGAAATACAGAAAGCAAATAAGAGAGTCCGAAAGGACATGGATGCGTTGATATCCGTATCCAGGATGTTCAAGTATGATATGAAGGTCATGGTCGGCAAGGCAGTCTATATGTTCAAGATCTTTGAGGACTGGATCAAAAGAGACAACGCAGCATCCTATATATCGGAAAAAGCAAGGGATGATGATGGCAGGGTGGTCATTCAGGCTGTAGGGATCGAAACGACAGATCCTGTCCTTGCCTTCCCATGCATGATGCCGACATTCATGCTTTACAAAGAGTCCGGAAAAGGAAAAGTGTACCAGTATGTCTGGGTATTAAAGTTTCCTGTGTGCCAGAAAATGGAGTCCAGCTGTCATCTGCTGGAGAAAGCAATCGCATATCTGTGCCCGGGTGCAAAGCCGATTTATAAGACAAAAGGGATCATGGTGCCTGGTATTAAGGACGTACGCACATTAAAAGAAAAAACAGAGTTGCTTTACAATATGGAAACAAAATACTCCCTGTCAGAGATATGGGAGGAAGTTGGCAAAAGGTTCCCTGTAAGAGGACGTGCCCTGAAAGTATATATCAACAATGACATGCTGTATCGGGAAGGCCTTTCCACCACAAAACAGTTCATAGCGATCCGCAGACTAAATTCCCTCCGCAGGATGATCCGGGAGAAGAAAGATCTCAAGGAGCTTGAATGGAAGCAGATGAAAAAGATCCTGTACTGGTTCTGGTGTTTTGCCATGGACGTAGGGTATGAAGATGACGAGATCGTATTTATGATCGACCAGACATTCCGCAGACAGGGGATCATCATGCCTCAGGCGTATATAAAAGAAACTAAGGCGGATTCCACTTATAAGATCAAAAATGAAACACTGAATGATGTCTTTGGTCTTCAAAGCGACGAATATTTCCATGTGCCAAAGAAAAAAATGCCGAAAGAAGAATACGTAAAACAAATGGATGACAAGAAGACTGCAATGACAAAGGCAGTTACAAGCCTGTTTTATAAAGGATTGACTGTTGCGCAGATTGCAGAAGAGCTGCATATATCCAAGCGTACGGTAATCAGCAGGAAAAACGATGCAAAGAAGTTCGGATGGATTCCGTTCAGAGGAAAATTCTTTGAGAAGTCACTCTGCTGGACTGCCTGATACGAAGAAATGTAATTGAAAATTAGCCGCCGCATTCTCGTGACTTCAGTCATGAGTTAGGCGGGTTTTTTATCTCCCCCCATGTCTGCTGTTTTCTCGTGTCAGTTTTCATGAGTCCAATTTTTTGTCATAATAAGGACAGTTAGATTAACGAAGGAGGTGTGGGCATGGCCAACGCAAACAAGAAGATCATCAGTAAGGGCAAAGCTACTGAGGAGAAGGAGAAGAAGCCTTCCAAATCCCCTGTTACAGTGGAGGTAGTAGACGGGGTATTCGTATTCCATGGGGGAAAGGGCGGACACAATATCACAGAGCGCAAGAATAAGGCACTGGAGCCTTATGGCAAATGCATCTACAACTACGGCCTGCTCCTGGAACTGATCCCCGGGGATCAGACCTCCCGCATCAACCAGAACATCGGCAACAGCCGGTATGTCCATAACAATTATCTGGCTGAACGGATCAAATATTATGACGAACACAGGGAAACCCTTTCCATAGACCAGTATAAAAAGGAGTTCCTGCCAAAGCTGAAGGAAGAGAAAGAATTCCTGAAACGGACTGACAAGTTTGTCTACCAGAATGCCTGCCAGAACGTGGACACTGCCTACCAGAACTTTTTCAGCGGGAAGGCAGGCTTCCCAAACTTTGCTTCCTCCAGGAAGCCGAACGGGAACAGCTTTACCACGAACTATACAAACAACAACATCGAATTAAAGATGATAGACGGGCTGCCATACCTGAAGCTGCCCAAGATCGGCAATGTCCGGTTCGTACTCCCGAAGGGGAAGACACTTGCAGACCTGCAGCCTCAGGGGGTATCCATAAAATCTGCCACCGTGACCAGGACGAACAGCCGGTATCGGGTATCCCTGCAGATGGAAACGGTGATCGACCGTCCGGTGTTCCCGACGGTCATCCATGCAGACGAGGTCTTTTCTGTTGATCTCGGGCTCAAAGTGTTCGGGATGTTCGGAAATGCTAAAGAGACCTTTACTGTTCCCAACCCAAGATGGATCAAAGTCCACGCAAGGCGCCTGCGCAGGTTCCAGCAGAGTCTATCCAGAAAGCAGTACGACCACAACACCCACAAGGGTTCGAAGAACTGGGAGAAGGCACGTGCGAAGGTGGCAAAGGAGCAGCGTAAGACTGCTGACCAGAGACGGGATTTCCATCATAAGCTGGCAAGGGCCATTGCAGATAATTACACCGCTTTCATCTGCGAAGACCTGGCGGTGAAGAACATGATGAAGAACCGGCATCTTTCCAAGGCCATCGCTTCGGTGGGCTGGTCACAGTTCCTGACCATTGTAAAGTATAAGATGGAGAAGGCAGGGAAATACTTCCGCAAGGTGAGCCGGTGGTTCCCTTCCTCCCAGACATGCAGGTGCTGCGGGTATAAGAACACAAAGGTCAAGGACCTGAAGGTCAGGGAATGGACCTGCCCGCAGTGCGGGACCTGGCATGACCGGGATGAGAACGCCCAGAAGAACATCCATGCAGAGGGGCTTTCCATCCTGAAGAGCGAGGGGATACAGATCATCATGTAAACCGGAAACGGAGATAACCATAGACAAAAGCAGCGGGTAAAACCGGTCACATAGAAACCAGCCATCCGGAAACGGAAGCAGCCAGATGACCATGTAACGGTACCTCGGGGGAGCGTGGGAGCCGTGGTGAAAGTCCACTTATAAAGCCTGCACCGCAGTAGGACTGGCATCACAAGGGTGCATGTCAGAGAGCCTGGGTAAGACACGACCGAAAGGTAATGCGCCGGGCAGATGAAGCAGGAAATCTGATAGAGACGGACGTAATCCTATCCATAAAGGTTTTGTTCTCTGTTGGGAGCTCACGACTTTAGTCGTGAGTTCTTCACTACTATTTTAGAAGACCTTAAACACAAAGGTCTTATTTGCGTGTCCAAAAGCAGTAATTTGCAACAGGATTTGTATGTTATTGTCAAAATACCACACACCCAAGGGTATGTGGCTTGCAATACCCACCGAAGGTAGATATCTCAAACCAGCACAATCCTCAAGGCTGGGCTTACCGCTGGCATTGTGGTTCGTCCGCATTCAGGCCAGATGCCATCTCTGCTCCCACAACAGTACCTGGAAATCCTTCAGGGTCGCCGCGGCTTCGGGACACTTGACAGGTACAGCTTACGGTCAGGCTGTTAAGCCTTAAGGTACACCATACCATGCCCCCGTTGTAAAATTATATATTACTTTACCGAATTAACACGAAAGCATTTTCCGCTATCGTATTCTCCGCATTCTTCTTTGCTGCCTTAGCCTTCCGCTTCTTACCACTTGGCTCCATCTTTGTAAAAGATGGGTTCTTATCGCCTTTCAGATACTCAGCACCAAGAAACATTAAATTTAATGCCCCGACTTCATCGTCATTTTCTATGTGCCCACATTCCGGGCATACATATTCATGTGTATCACGATGCCTGGCTGCTTTATCATATCTTCCGCAATGAGGGCATCTCTGTGATGTTTTGTATGCATCAACTTCAATCACCTGCTGTCCCCTTAAAGCCGCCTTGTATTTTAATTTTTCCCCAAAATCATAGAACGCCCACGACCGCAGCTCATTTGTCTGTTCCTTAGAGTGGAAGTTGCGTTCTTCAAAAGATACTCCGGTAAGGTCTTCAAGCACAAACAGTGTATCTTCCGGATAGTTTTCGCAGAGTGCCTTGGTGAGACAATGATTCACATCGTTCATATAGCCGTTCTCTCTGCCGGATAATCTCTTTAATACACGTTTTGCCCCGCGAGTTCCTTTTTTCTGGAGTGAGGCTCGGGTCCTGTTGTATCTTGCCCGGATCTTTCTTGCGTCATCGCCGCTGTACCGTGCGGTCAGACCGCTCTGGTCGGCAGCGGTAACGATATTGACAAGCCCACGGTCAAGCCCGGCAATATTTGAAATGTCTTCGTTTTCAGTTACCGGAAGCTTTGCTGTTACTGAAATATGTAAAAACCATTTTCCGCCAGAGGAAAGAAGTTTCGCTTCTCCAAATCTCCATTTCGGGTCTTCGATGTTTAAGCCCGGCATGTCTGAATCGTTAAAGATATCCTCAAATCCTTTTACTACAAATCTTACTTTTGTACGACCTGTAAGCGTAGCGATAGAAAGAAGGAGCCCTCCGTTTTTATCGTTTACAAAGCTCCAGTCACGCCCTCTGACAAGATCTGCCTGTGGCCGCCTGTATACAACCGGATGCTGCAGCCAGTTCAGGTCTTTTTTATATCTGGACGTATTTCCGTCTGTATCCGTATAAGTGTAATGCTGTTTCTTAAGAGTTGTGTCAATAGCCCTGTACTTTGCGGATACGGATCTGATGAGACTTTCTGCAAGCTGTGACTTCATGTCTTTCTTCTGTCTTATGTCGTAATAATATTTATCATGCAGTGTCCTGCAGTCAGTTATCATTTCCGGACTGGAAAAGTCATTAAACATAAGGTCAGAAAGCCATGTGGCCGCCTCACTGTATGCCGTAGTCAGTTTCTTAAACTCTTCAATTGTGTTCTGGTCAGGATACAGTTTTGCTTTTATGGATATCGTCACGTCCTGTTCTTTTGCTGGCATCAGTGTCCCTCCTTTCAGCGGATTTTATCAGCTTATGTTCACGCATGTTTAATATGACGAATTTTTCAGGAGAAAGTAAAAGAATAAGATATTTTTTATTTTTTTGTAAAAAAAGGCCCTTCCTCCACATACCCAAGGGTGTGTGGTTTCCGGGCTTAAAATTAATATGAATTTATTTGTTTCAACCTGCCTTTCTTTCGGCAGTAATACGTTTTTAATGATATCCAATGGTCTGTCCGGCCAATAAATCCCCTTTATTCTCATAACATAATTAAAACAGAAGTCTGAAAATAATAGAGAAACAGTAATAGTTGTCAGAAGAAAGCAAAGCCGGAACATGTTTGTTATTTTTAGTTTCTTAAGCTTTAAAAGCCTGACGGGACGTTATGGTATTACGGTACATAGTTTATATGGACTCGCGATATCAAAGAAGCTGCTGTTAGTATGAAAGCTTAAGACAGGAGAATCAGGTGGGCTGGCAGTGATGCCGAACTGTCAGAAATCAGCGTGAGAAGTCAGAATTGCCAGACGAACGCAACTGCAGAACATGTTTGTTATTTTTAATATCTTGAGTTTTAAAAGAACTCCAGGGATGTATATGTACTACAACTGTTAGAATACAGAGACAGACAATAGGAGAAGTTCTGTCATTGTCAGATAAATGTAAGACAGGGGGCTATAAACCGTAAATCAGGATCCATCCGGATATGGCAAGTCCCAGGTTAAACGATAAGCACCGGGGGCAGGCTTCTTGAGCAACAGTGGTTTTCGTTCTGGTAATCCTGATTATCTGAAGCAAAGTCCCACAGATGAATCATTCGCGGGGTCAACAGAAGAGTCTAAGGAGTATAGATGTGCAGAGCATTATGTAATATACTGTACTACAATAACATATACCACAGGACAGTCGGAACCAATTATCTCCCGGTTCATTACAACAGAGGCTCTACATTATCGAACTGGACAAATGACAGGCATGGGATTGTACCATGGGATCCTGTCATATTAACTTCATGTATGTAAACTCTGGCATTGATAAATCTCTGGATGTGTCAATCAGCTTAACAAAGCAGATTCCTCACAAGGTCCAGACAGAGGGGTTACTATGTTCCTACTATCCATCAGGAACAGCGGCGGACAGGGTTGGATACTTTCCTCAATGTCAGAGTTTTATACCTCTTCGAGATCCCAGAGGAGTATGCTCCAAAGTGGGAGTTCTTGGCAAAGTTCTACGTTACTGGCTACGGAAGTCAGTGAGGTCCTTAAAGTCATCAACGAGAGGTATAGGCCATACGTAAGATTTTGGCTGCAGATAGGGTTCAGCATTCCTGTCAGCAAAAGCTTTGGTACCGTTCTCAAAGTCAGGAGTGATATCCCGTTTTGAGATTCCGACAGATGATGTTCCAGAGGGGGCAGTATATGACAAGATTTAACGTTACTGGCTGCGGAAGTCAGTGAGGTCCTTAAAGTCATCAACGAGAGGTATAGGCTGTACGTAAGGTTTTGGCTGCGGATATTGATAAGGAATTCGATGGTCAGCAGGATAGCCAGAGGAGTTGATTTTTGATAATATACTTTGAAATACAAAAAAGTGAATTCGAATTCACTTTTTTTCACCCTGCGACAGACATGGCAGCAGTTGTGGTTCACAGTTTCTCTCACTGTCTTGATAGTCCTTAAATATAGAACCCATAATAATGAGTGCCGGCTCAATGGTAATGGCAAGTCGTGATTCTGAATCCGGCAACAGATGGGTTGTCAGGGGGGGGTATTCTGGTTCTATCCTTCCAGCTATGCACAGGGAGCCATGGAGTCCTACTGATGAATGAGTGGATATTATCTCTATACAGACAATGGATCTGAGTGTGATATGGGATGGGTTGCTTATGTGATTCTGATCCACAATAATATACTTTGAAATACAAAAAAGTGAATTCGAATTCACTTTTTTCCATGCACAAAGGAATTTATCATACCTGGTATTCCTTCTGCTTGTAAGGTCAGGAATGTCTCTGTTTATGGCTGTAGAGGAAACCGGTTCTCTCATGGGAGTGGATATCCAGTCCGTTGCGGATGATGTCCTTGAAAAATGGATGGAGGTCGTTTGTAGTGTGGCAGAAATGAGACCTCTCTTGCGTTTGTCAGCATATAGAAGCGGGTTGTTTTATGAAGGTAAGCAATGGCGATGCAGTATCCCACAGGCATGTCTGGTTTTCCTGAGCAGAGAGATGACCTTTAGTTGAACAGTGGGAACGAGTCCAAACATACAACTGGATGTGGAGCCGGGAAATCCTGAGTGTCTTTCTGCTGCGGACAGAATTTGGAGGATTGCTTTGTGGCCGGTATCCATCAGAAAAGTTAAATCCTACTGCTGGGAGGTTCGCGGATGTTTTGGTCTGAAGCGGTGATGTATCTGCTTTATTGATCCCGAACAGATTGAGTACCCATCCGTTACTGGTTTTGTTCAGGATGCAGGATATGAGCGTTTGGCTGGACTGAGAGGGGGCTTCTATGTATTCGTCTGCGGATGAATTGCTCCATCGTTCAGTCTGTTCAAAGCATTGTTTTTTCGTCTGATAAAACAAAACCTGTTTTGTCATATAGAGTATATGTGAAATCAATTTCCAGGAGGTGGCTTAAATGCTTATACATGGAAAACTGGTACGACTGACCAGACCGCAGGACGAGGGGAACGGATATGCCATGTTCTGGTTCCTCGTTACGGAAGACATAGAGTATAATGATAAACATCAGGTGCTCTGCCGGGGGGTCATCCCTATGGCAATTCCCGGTATCCCGCTTGAAATGGAAGTCATACAGGTAAACGGATATATTTACGACATCCAGACAGCAAAGGTCTATTCCAACACCAGGGAGAGCAGTCTGTTTTTCCTTCAGGACATTAAAGGGATCTCCCCAAAGACCGCAAACATGCTCCTGGACAGGCTGGATGGGAATATCATGAAGCTGCTTGACATGGACACAGAGGCTTTCTTTAAAGGGATCAAGAGGTCCAAGGTATACAGGGACAGCCTTATGGAAAAGCTCAGGGGTATCAACCTGACGCAGTCAACTTATGAAGAGCTGCTGTCATGCGGACTGGAATACAGCCAGATATCCAGGCTTCAGACAATTTATGAGGGAAATGCCATAGGTGCCCTGAAAAAAGATCCGTATTCGGCAGGGGAGAAGGTAGACATGGATTTCATCAAGAAGGATTTCCTGGCAAGGCATTACGGACTTTCCAGGCTGTCTGTGACAAGGATGAAATCAGCTGCAATAGAAGTACTGCGTATCAACGAATCAAAGGGAAATACCAGGATCACGATTGAAGGATATATCCGCACGTTTAATGAACTGATCAGGCACTCTGCGTGGATAAAGTCCGTTTCGTCTGTCTATCTGTTTGCAGTCATCAACACGATCCCGGAGATCATGGTCAGGGATGGCTATCTGTTCTTTAAAAGGAGGTATCTGCAGGAATACGACATTTACAAGCATCTGAACCGTATCAAGGATATCCCCAAAGACCTTGGCATCACTCTGAACGATGTCATGATGATGGAGAAGGAAAAGGGATTCCGTTACCTTGACACACAGAGACGCCTGTTTTCGTCCATGAATAAAAACAATGTGATCCTTATGCCGGGAAAGCCGGGGACAGGAAAGACAACGACCATCAGCGGTGCGATTCGTCTGTATAAGGAGAAGAATCCGAAAGCCAAGGTGTGCATGTGTGCGCCGACTGCAAGGGCTTCCCAGGTCATGAAGGAATCTTCCGGTTATCCGGCATCAACGATCCATTCACTTTTAAAGCTGATCCCTTATGGGAATGACTATCTGGGAAAAAACGAGAATGACCAGCTGGAATGCGACCTTCTGATCGTGGATGAAATGTCCATGGTGGACACGGAGATCTTCTATCTGCTCCTCCGCGCTATCCCAAACGGATGCCAGATCATTCTCTGCGGAGATCCGGATCAGATCGAAAGCGTTGGCTGTGGCTCTGTATTCAGAGACCTTTTAAACAGCAATACCTTCTGTACGGTGACGCTGAACCAGTTCATGAGACAGGATGCCCAGTCCTCCATCGTACAGAATTGTAAGAAGATCCTGGAAGGGGATCCTGACCTGATCGCCGATGAGCAGTTTTTTATCGGACGGTATGAGTCTGATGAGGCTGCAAAGAGAGCCCTGTTGTATTACTATCCCAAAGATGAAGACTGTATGAAACATCAGATACTAAGTACGACCAAGCAGGGGAAAGTAGGGACAGAGGTGCTTAACAGGACGTTAGAAGACCCCGCAGATGCAGACAGTCTGATCTATCATGATTATGTATACCGTGCCGGGGACAAGGTTGTATTTGTGAGCAATAACTATAAGGCCGGATACTGCAACGGAGATGTAGGGGTGATCACAGAGATCCACAACGGCATGACGGTAAGTCTTGGGGATGAAACGGTTTCCCTGGGAGAATACGATCTGGATGAGATCCTTCCTGCAGATGTCATTACAGTACATAAGTCGCAGGGTGGGGAATATGAAGATGTTTATGTCATGCTTCCGGAAAAGCCGAGGGTGTTGCTTACCAGAAATATTCTGAATACGGCTGTATCAAGGGCAAGGAAGAAAGTGATGTTATTTACGGTCAGGAATTCCCTTTCCATATGCGTCTCAAATGTCATGTCACATAACAGGGATACGTGGCTGTCTATTTTTTTTCAGCAGGATAATTAAAAAAAATATTTTTTATCATATTACACTGAAAAAATGTTTCTGTTTTTTCGTATCAGAAAGAAGGAAAGGAGGGGAGTGTTAGAATTAACTATATCAAAGGACAGCAGGACATCAAGTCCATGTGTCTTGGACGCACATATCAATAATCTAAGGAGGATCATTATGAGCAGAAAAAAGTCAACAGGAGAGAAGGAATTTGCGGTGATGCGTTTTACGTTCATCCTTCCGGAGAACATTGTTGAAAACAAGTTAAACAATGCCGTCATCAACAATATAGATTATTTAAAGGAGAGTATCCGCCAAAACGGATTAAGGCAGCCAATCGATGTCCTTCCGGAAAAAAATGGGACTACATACAGGATCATAGGCGGTCACAGAAGGTTTGCTGCCATAAAGCAGGGGATAGAGGAAGGATATGGATGGTTTTCAAAAGGGATCCCATGTGTTATCCAGCCACACCAGATTGAAAACACAATCGATGAGCAGATCGTCATGTATGAGGAGAACCTGAGTAGCCGCAACTATCAGGACGGCAATTATCTTGAAGGAGTGAAAACCCTTTATATGCTATATCAGGAGAAGAGCCGTAATGATGAAGAGTTTAAAGGTTCTGCCTTGATCCGGAGGCTGGCGGAGAAACTTAATGTCGGAACCAGACAGGCGTATAAGACAGCTTTCATTGCTACATCCGCGGCTCCATGGATCACAAATGCAGTTGAGGACAGGCTGCTCCCAATCGATGTAGCGGCTATGATCTCTCATCTGGATGATGATAAACAGAAAGCCCTGCATAAGATCTTCAATGAGCATCAGATGATACCGAAGGAGATCCTGAATATGTACCGTAAGGGATTCCAGAAAAAACAGGAGTCTTCAGATGATGAATCGAGCCAGGAGAATATATCAGAAAGTGGCCCACAGGAAGTAATGGAGGAGCCAAAGGAAATTCAGGCGACGTCAAAAGAGGAAGAACCTGGACATCCGGCGGTTTCTGAGCCTGAGACGCATATCCCTGTTTCTGAACCTGTGATGCATACCCAGGAGGTTTCAGAATCGGTCCCGGAAGCATCCAGACAGCAGATGCCTGTTTTGGAAGGAGTGTCCAAACAGCCAGTTGCTACTCCAGGATTCCATGTGCCGGAACCGCCAAAACCATCTGTTCCTGTTGATCTGGCAGGACAGCAGACGGAAGAGCCTGTAGCCCGGCCTGCGTTACAGACAGAACAGTATCCTAAGGAAGATCAGTCATCTACGGAACAGTGTCCGGGAGAAGAGAAAACCCAGACTGTTTTAGAAAAGAGCCATGAGGAAGAGAAAGCCCAGGCTGCTGCACGTAAGCAGGAAATCAAGGATATGGTTTCTCTTTATGACGATTCTAATTTCTTCGGAGAGAATGATATTGAAGATCCTTATGATGGATATGACAACGCCGATTATGCAGGCTATGATGATCCTGAGGAACCGGACTACGAGGATGATGTAGAAGAGGAAAGATCTGTTTGTACCCCGGTTAATTATCATGTAGATACAACTGATTCTGCGCTGACCGCCTTGGCATGGTTTTCCGAAATGGTGGACAGAAATGGTGCCAGTGAACAGGAAATGGCATATGTAGATACGATTGTAAAGATGCTTGCAAAATTCTATTTTCCTCATTTTGTCAAACAGGGCTATGTGGATGGCAAAATGAGAGACACTGTTAAAGAGATCGTGGATATGATGTCCGGTCTGGTATGAGTATCAGGGAGGGAGTTTTCCCTCCCTCTTTTGGAGATTTGGATTATGAAGATGATAGGTAGATTATTTGATCTGTATACACAGGCGATGGATAACAGTTTTCTTGATGTCCGCAGCGTCGGCATAGACCTGCTCTTTCTGTCTGTGTTTACGGCGGCTGTATGTTTACTGCTTGGTTTTCTGCTGGGAAAGATATTTAGGAGAAGTCTGTATAAGACGGTTTTTCTCCTTGTGGCAACAGGAGTATCTGCCTGCCTTGAACCCATCATGAGAAACCTTCCTTCTTATGTTCTGAGATTAAGGGAGATCTTAGATAACGTGAATTATATTATGAGTTATAAGGACAATCTCAGCCCTTTTCTTGCGGCGTTGGGGCTTACGTCGGAAAATGCGTCAAAGGTAAAAAGCATCATATATTATATGAACGGTTCTGAGTGGAAAAAAGTTGAGACCGGGACGGGTTATATGAACTGGTATATGGAAGGGATACACAGGTCGTTAGACAGGACGGTCAGGATATTCGGGTTCCATGTCGGCAGGACAGGATATGAACAGGGGTTTGTGGCAGCTGCGCTTCTTATCAGTGTGTTTCTGGCAGGCGTGGCATTTCGTGTGTTCCACATAAGGAAAAGGATATGGAGACTTATTTTTACAGCTACTGTATTTGTTGGAAGCTTTGTTTTATGTGAAATACTGAGTTTCGGTACGATCCTTTACTTTGTTTTATCACTGTCCGTCCTGCTGCTACTTCTGTATTCGATTAACAATATCCGGGGACGGTTTAAATAGCAGGTCAGGAGGGAGAATTTTGGAAAGATTATTTGGACTTTTTTACATCATATCGATTCCGTTGTGGATCGTGTATGTATGTATTGATTCTATAGACAAGAACCTGTTTAAGAGGAGAAAGAGGTATATTGTATTTCATGAACTGGTATTCCTCTCTTTAGGCATATGGGCTGTACATGAAAACAGTGACAGGAACTGGATCGTTCCGGTCGTGGTCGTGGCAGAGATCCTGGTATTCTTTTTATACGATCTTATACGAAAGGGGTTCCGTTATATCTTCAGGGGGCTCAAGTTTTTATTGTTTCCGTTTTATTATACCATATGTCCCAGAAATATAAAGAAGATGAACCGGAGGCTTTACAGGGATGCGACGGGTGAAGATCCTGAGGAGGAATGGGAGCCGTGGAATGAACCGGAGGAAGAACTTGGGATAGAACAGAAAAATGAGTACCATACGGATGAGGAGGAGATCCGGGGTATGCTGATGGCAGATCATATCTCCCTTAAGAATGCCTTATACGTGTTCGGGTTTAAGAAGATAGGGGAAGTGACTGCGGAGGATTTGAAGCTCCGATATCATTACCTGGCAAAGAGGTTCCACAGCGACAATACGAAAGAAGATGAATGTATCATGAAGGGCATCAATATCGCCCATGAAAAGCTTTTGAATTTTGCAAAAAAATGATTTCTGGCAAGGCACTTACGGTGCCTTGTTTTTTTTATGTTTTCCCGTGTTCATCATATTATTGCTGATCCTGTTGCGACCTTTTCTGGCTTTTGCTGTCAGGTCCAGGGATCAATTTTACATAGAAAGGAGAGATATATGGATGTCTAAAGGTTCTAAAGCTCCTTCAGGGAAAAAACAGGTTGACCAGAACGGATCGTTTATCCGAAAAGGGTCATCTGGACAGGACGGTTTCAGCCAGGGCTGGAATGAAGGGTTCTCAAGGAAGCCGGATAAGGATCCTTCAGAAGATTTTTCCTATACGGGGCTAACGTCCACCCCGGACCAGATTCCGGGAACCGAAAAAAGTACTCCTCCGTCTTCCGGTTTGAAAGTGGAGCCATCGTATTCCAATTTGACAAGGAATGCTACGGATTATCCGGCAGATATATCCCGGAATACGGAAGCATCACATGCAGAGGACTCAAGGAATGCTGCTTCCCCTCCCGTAAACGGTCTCAGAAATACGGATTCCCCGGTTACAGATTCCCGTTACCAGAGCGAGTCCAACCAGATAGAAAGTGATGCACAGAGGACATGGGAGGAAAAACAGGCCGGGCGGACGGATAACAGGGATTCTGCCCCGGATGCTTTCAGTGATCCGGCAAATGAGTTCAATCCTTTCAGGGACAGTGGAAGACAGGAAGAGGAAGGGCCATATACCGGAAATATCAGGAGTACGACCGACGCATCACGTGCAAGTTCCACTACGGATGCAGGTTCTAAGGTCGTTGCTTCTGCCGGATCAGGAGGCAGTATCGGTGGAAGAAGTGCAGCTGCATCGGCAACCGGGGCTACGATCATTTTCAATGCTCCTCCGGGAGGAAATAATATAGGACATATGGCCATTGGAACGGTGACGCGTGGTGGAAAAAGAGACTTCACTTCGGCGCTCCCTACCAGCCAGATGAAGCAGACTCATACCGGGTACGGAACGTCTGTCGCATATAATACTGTTGGAAGATATATCCTGATACCGGGAGTAAAGACTGCCTACAACAGGGTGAGCGGAGTGTCGACGACTATAGTCAGCAGGGTAATGCTGCATAACATCCGTAAAGACGGTTTCTTTGAGTCCCTCTACGCACATTCGGATTTCCGGAATGCAACGGCAAAGGCTCTGAGGCAGAGGATGGGGCGTAATTATGTCACCGTTGAGCAGTTTAAAAATACGGGCTCCAGGCTTACGGCAAAAGGCTATGGTACGGACATAAAAGATCTTAGGAAAATGTTAAAAAGCGGTTCCATTGCAGAAAAAGATAAAGCGTTAGTCCAGTCCTATATCCGGATGAGCGGGAACATGAGGAAGCTGGATAAGATCGTAAACCCGACCAATGCAAAAGGCATCAATAATTATTACGGCGTTGTAAAGCAGTCCCTTCGGGAAAGAGGGATCGAACCCAATGCGAGAAAACTGAAAAAGTCATTAAAGAAAGGAAAGTTGTCCGGAGAAGACAGGCTGTTAGCACAGGCTTATCTCGGGATCAACAATATCCATAAGCTTTCCGAGTATAACCGGGTTTCAATGAAAGGTGCTGCGCGTTCCCTGAAAAGAGGCGGGGCGCGGCTGGTGCGAGACTTTCGGCGGAAACTGAAGCAGATGATGCGCCAAACGGAAAACAGTACCATCGAGGGAATGATGTTTACCTATACTATGGCAAGAAGGAGCCTGAAAGTAGCCCGGACTGCGATCAAGCCCGTAAAGGCTGCAGGGAAGGTTGTGGGGCGTTCTCTCAGACAGGCTCATCAGATGACCAAAGCCGGAACCATGATGGCAAGGGCATCCGGTAAAGTGGTCACCCCGGTGATCAAACAGACTTACAAGCACCAGATGAAGAGTGCGATAAGGGGAGGTACGAGACTTACCAGAAAGGTTATCGGTTCCGTGGACAGAGCCGGGGCCAAGATCGTTGCTAAGGGCTCTGCCAGGGCTGCAAAGATGTCCTCAAAGGCAGCTGCGAATCTAGTAAAGGTATCTTCAAAGGTAGTTGCAAAGGTAATGGTGGTCGTCACCAAAGCGTCGATGTATGTGGTCAACTTTCTTATTTCCATTGTTTCCACATTACTGTCTATAGGATTCCCTCTGCTCATCATACTTGTGGTGGCGGCAGTGATCATTGGCATCATCCTTGCCATATTCTCGTTTAATGGCGGGGAGATGGAGGAAAGCGATGATTCGGACACTGTGATGTTAGTAGGACAGCAGTATGTGGATGCCCTGGACACCTGTCATAATCAGTTCAAGAATTATCTTGAAAAACTCAGCTCTGATTCTTCCTATGAGACTGTTACGATCAATTACAGGGATGAAAAAAACGAAACGGTCTATAAAGACTGGGAAAATGAAGTTGGTATGGTAAACGGGGATAATAATATCAAAGAGTGTCTCTGCCTGATGTCAGTGTTATTTGACTTTAATCTGGAAGAATATGTCCCCAGTCCACTGACTGATGAGATCCGGTATGCAGACCGTGAGAAGCTTTATGAGTTCATGGATCTTTACGATATCGACAAATCGGAATATGACGGTACATATCAGAACCTGATCAGATCCTATCTTGTGGGAATTTTTAATGGTTCCCATGATGTGGAGAAAAATGTTACTGTTACATACTGCGGAGGATGCACCAGCCGTAAAAATGCTGACGGAGAGGATGAGTATTACTGTCCGGGACACCGTCATCTGGATGTTACGGTCACCACGTATTATTTCGACAAACTCTTCAGCTGTGCATTAAAACAGACATGTGCGTTAGATCCATTATCCAGTACCCTTGTAGGAAGCAATAACATTGAAAAAGTATGGTTTGGACTTATCAATGCCGGGTACTCAGAAGAGGCAGCTGCCGGTGCCATCGGAAATCTTATGTGGGAATCCGGAGGCGGTCCTAACGATATTGCCCTTAATGCAGTGGAGGATAATGGAGAAGGTGTTGGTATGTGTCAGTGGTCGTATGACCGAAAAACTGCATTCCTTCAGTTCTGCAACCAGCAGGGGGTTGGATGGCCGAACAATGATATTACAGTGCAGTTCAACTTCATGCTGCAGGAACTTCAGGGCGGAGACTGGATGTATGTCGGACATGATTATGGCTATTCGAAAAATACCAGGAAGTCACTGGAAGAATTTAAAAAGATGACAGATGTGGAATATGCTACTTATGTTTTCTGTGCAAACTTTGAACGCTGCGCAAAAGAACCTTTGGCTCATATGGCAGAAAGAGTTCAGTATGCCCAGAATGTTTATGCAAGCTATCATGGCAGGTCACAAAGTGCAGGCGGAGGCACCGGGGAAACACTTCAGCCCGGACAGAAAACAGTATCCCTTGGAAACTTTATGCTTACCTATTACTGCGGATGTTATGAATGTAACGAGGGTTACAACGATGCACAGGGAAGACCGGTTGGCTCACTGGGTAATCCGTTACAAAAAAACCACTCCATAGCAGTTGACCCTTCTGTGATCCCATATGGCAGCAAGGTGCTGATAAACGGTATCGTATACACAGCAGAAGACTGTGGAGGTGCGATTAAAGGAAACCATATTGATATCTATATGGGAAATGATGCAAATTCCCATGCGGAATGCGATAGACTAGGCGTAAACTATGCCGAAGTATTTTTAGTTAAATAGGAGGTGCGGAATGAAGAAAAAACATGTTTTGATCTTATTTACTGTTCTGGCTTTATCTGTCACCTCAGTAATGAAACTGATTCCTGTTTCAAAGGTAGCGGCAAGCAGCATCCTTGGAGGAAACAAAAATGAAAGCATCCTTGATAAGCTTACCCCTACCCCGGAACCGGGGAAATCTGATAAGAATGAGAAGGATGACTCCAATGTTTTGGGAGAAAAGGATTCCCTGTCTACGAACATGACGGATTCACTTACAGACCTTATGAACAACCTGCTTTCCAGAGTCGGGGATGAAGAATATTCCCTGCTCACGAAAGTTTTATCCCAGACGGATGACGACCTTATTGAGGATGACAGTGATACGGACGACGGGGATAAGGATAAGGATGATGAGAAAAAGGCGTCCATAAACCGGGTGGTCTATATCGGGGATTCCCGTACGGAAGGACTCAGGGACGTCAATTCCGATTCGAAGAATACTTTTATCTGCCTGTCAAGTATGGGATATGACTGGATGTTGAGTACTGCTTTCCCACAGGCAGAGTCTTATGCCTCCTCCGGTACCGCATTTGTAATCTTAATGGGTGTGAACGACCTGTACCACCAGAACAGCTATATTTCAGCGATCAACCAGAAAGCTACGGAATGGAAGAAAAAAGGTGCAGTTGTCTATTTTGCATCTGTAGGTCCGGTACAGAATGACCCCTACACTTCGAATAGCGAGATCGAATCTTTTAACCGTGCGTTAAAGAACGGACTCAGCTCGGATGTCGGGTATATCGACCTGTATGGAGAGCTTAATAAATCCGGTTATCAGACAGTGGATGGAACCCATTATACAAATACCGTATCCAAGAATATACTGTCTTTTATCGGAAAGCAGGTTGCGCTGGGCGGATCGGGGAATTCTGACCCGTATGCCACAGATGGCAATAAGGTCTGGTGGTGCCGTAATAACAAGGAGATGGCTCTTCTTGAATATAAAGTATCAGACTGGACGAAATTTTCCGGGCTGGATGTAAGCTTAAGGGCAGATACAAAGATCGAGGCAAAACTGTCCGATGAGATCAAAAAGTATGAAGAGGAATTGGAGGCAGCAGCCAAAGAATATGGATTTGAAGCCTATGTTGAACTGTTCAAGGCTCTTGCAGAACAGAGGCATTACGATGGGAAAAAGGATGATATCTTTAATATGTCAGGGACATCCCTGAATCCGAACCCGGATAAAACCCTGAGCAGGGCTGATTCCATTGAGCTGGCGGCGGAATTGTTTTCTGCCTGCATCACGGCAACGACAAAAATTGATAAATCCGCAATCCCTCCGGCTCCCTCTGATGTAGACGGGCTGAGGGTTATCCTACAGGCTTTTGAGTTTGAATCGGATGGCTTTGTTGATTACTGTAAAGGAGAGTATTCAGAGGATAAGGCTTTAGAGTATGCAAAAACTAAGTCTGGGAACAAAGAGAGGACAGATGCGAATGAGATACAGCAGAAAGGTAAATGGGATTTTAAAGACCAGAAATATCCACCGAAAGTTTTACAGTTTTACCATGTCCTTGGGTCTTCTGGAGGAATCGGAACGTATCCTGCGAACGGAATGAAGATTCCGCATTATTTGCAGACAGATTATGCAAATGTGCCATATGGCAGCAGCAATATAGCCGCATGTGGCTGTGGCCCTACAAGTTTTGCAATGGTTGCCAGTTACCTGACAGGAACGACGATCACTCCTGCAGATGCGGTTGCCTGGTGTGGAAACTCCTATTATGTCTGGGGTGCGGGAACTAGCTGGTCTTATTTCGAAGCAGCTGCGAAACACTTTGGCTGTGGGTCTGTCAGGGAGTCGTATGATGCTAATGAGGTATTGAAAGCTTTATCAGAGGGACATCCTGTTATCAGTTCGCAGCATGCCGGGCTCTTTACAAGAGGTGGACATTTTATTGTGCTCAGGGGTGTTGAAAACGGAAATAAAGTCCTTGTAAATGATCCGAATGACAGTGAGGCAAAGAATTATATCAACCGGTCTTTTGACATGGCCTCAGAAGTCGATATAACAAGTGATGCTTATTTTATTTTTGAAAGCACTGGGCCTTCGACCAAATAGTGCTGCGGATTGATTTCCTGTCGGGATAAGACAGAGAAAGGGGGTTTAAATGTTTAAAAAAAGGATATTTTGGATGATTCTAATTGGATGCGGGGTAGTCTTTCTGACAGTTCATCATTTCAGTCAGAAAAAAACAGATCCGTTACCGGAAAAAGAAACAATCGAAGTAACAGCAACTCCGGTTCCCTCTGAAACGGAAGAACCAGAGCAGGAAGAAGACGTGAAAGAGATTGTTTTTGAGGATGAAGGTATGGATGAAGTGATGTCTTCCCCAGAAGAAGAGAAGCTGCAGGATGAAATCCTTACACTGATAAAAAAGTCAGGGATACAGGGGATTGATTCTGCTACATACCTTAAAGATCAGACGGTAGAATTAAATGAGGATGATACCTGTTTGTATTTCCGTCTTTCTGATGGCTCGACGTTACCAGTCTGTTACAGAAAGTCCAGTGATAAGTTTTACCTTGGATATACAGAAGTTCCGAAAAAGGGCGAAGAGAAAAATCTTCTTTCCGATGATGCCTATTTAAGAAACGAGGGTGGCTCCAAGTAATCAGAAAACCGGTTTTTCATTTTTTGAAAACCGGTTTTTCTCATATTATTTGGGAAAATTTAAAGAGAGGAGAGTTTGATTTTGATTGATACAAAGACAATAAGGACACAGCAGGAGATCATTGCCAAACGGAACATGGCACTTCCTAAAAAATGGATCCTTGGTATTGATGCAGGGTTTTCCAGTTTGAAGGGATTTGCTCCGAACAAGTATTTCTGTTTTCCGTCTTTTGCCCACAAGCTTGATTCTGAACTTCAGGTTGTAAATGAAAAGGATATTCTGTACCGCGACGAGAGCGGGACATATCTTGTAGGGGCATCTGCGCAGAACCAGATCGGTTCGGATGATACAAATGAAACGGAAACGGAACTCTATGCAAGAAACCGTTATGCAAATAAGAAATTCAAGATTGTGATCGCTACCGGCATGGCACTTGGAATCAGTGAGAATCTTTATGGAAAAAAAAGTGATGAGCAGGAGATCGTCGTTCAGACGGGGCTTCCGACCGCTTATATCACAAAAGACAAAAAGTCGATCATAAAAGCATTTTCTGAACATTATGTATTTGAATTAAAGATCGGGACAGGAAACTGGAAAAAGTACGATATCCAGGTGAAACCTGAAAATGTAGCTGTTATGCCTCAGCCTGCTGGCAGCCTTTATTCCGTAGTGATCGATGAGACTGGGCATTTTCTTCCGGATACAAAAGAATTCTTTTTGAAAAATATCCTGATTGCAGACGTGGGTTTTGGCACCTTTGATCCGTATGGACTGATCAACCGTAAATTGGTGCTGAAGGAATCCCTGTCCAATATTGGCATGAGACGTATCCTGTCAGAGACATCTGCTTTATTAAGGGATTTATACGGAGAGGATATCCGGGTTCCTGCAATGCAGAAGTTCCTTGAGAAAGGATATGTTGACGTTCTGGATGAAGAGACCATGCAGTCGGAGTCCGTACCGATCGCTCCTTTGGTTGAAAGGGCGAGCGAGATGGTATTCCAGGAGGCAGTGGCTTCCCTGAAGAACATGACTAACTATATGAGGGACTATGATATCCTGATCCCTACAGGAGGCACCTGTTCTTTATGGATGGATAAGTTTAAGGAACATTTCAAAGGAATGAAATCCCTGACGGTTATCCCAGGAAACCGGAATGACAAGCTGCCGTTACTATATGCAAATGTCCGCGGGTATTTCATGTTTTGCCACATGAATTCTAAGGCAGGTGGTTGATTTGAAGATACGAATTCGATTGTATCACTACCACGATCTCGATCTGGTGTCTCTTTACAGGGAAGGCAGGATATCCATCCCAAAAGCAGTGAAGCTCACATTGAATGCATTTGCCCGTAAACGTTATGTCAGGCTGGAGACAGTCGATAAGAAATGTGAAAAGATTGCCAAACCGGTATATATGTTTAACATCATCTTAGATGAGAAAAAGGACAAAGATGCCATTGATCTGTTGAATAAGATAGACAAGGGATACCGGAACAATTTTATCAAGCAGCTGCTCAGGGTATATCTGTGTTTTGTCCTTCCGGGCTGTTATACGGCACAGGAAAACCTGGAGTATTTTGCAGAACGGGAAAAGGGGATTTTTGGGGAACGCGAAGTTGTCCCGGCTCCGATCAGCAGATATGTGAGAGAAAAGACTTCCGAACAGAAACGTGTGACGGAAGCTCCGATAGAAGTTGGAGGAGTTGTTATAAAAGATCTGCCTCCTGAGAAACCGGAGGACGTAAATATCCCTGAAACAAAAGGCTCTTTTGGGAATTCCAGGGAAACAGATCCTTTAAAGGAATCTCCGAATGAGGGGATGGAGCCGGAGGTCCAGGAAGATACTTCCTTGCAGGATTCTTTGAATGATGAGTTGGCAAAAACTGGTAACTCAAATGATGAAGAGGAATCTGAGTTAATGGGTCTTTTCAAAAATATGGTGATATGATAGAGAAGGAGCAGATTTCCGTTCCTGCAGACAAACCTGGTGTTGGGTGATATGCTCAGCACCAAATTTGTCTACAGTCTGAGAGATTCAAGTTTGGTGAGCTATTCTCTTTAATTAATGCATACTAAAAAATCAGGAAGGAGATGTTCTTATATGAAAGACAAATGTAAGATTCGTGAAATTGTAAAATCTCGTATGGAAAATAGATACATGGTTCGAGAAATTCTGATAGCTCTTTGTATGGCTGTCTATGATCGGAGATATTTAAGACCATTTAATTTCGGCAATAGGATATGGACAATCCATCACTGTACAGATTATTATAAAGTTCATGCTCCTATATTAAATGCAGCAAAGCATTGCGTAAAACACTGGACCATAGCTATCATTCACGGCCAGCTGCCGGATACTTTTGAGGGCATTGAAAAGTCAAAGCATTATTATAAGGTATGATTTGCGATGATTTTAAGAATATCTTTACATGCTTTCTGATAAGCTTGTTCCTTATTCATATCGTCTGGATACTGCAAAGGGTAATTGTCTGATAAAATATCAATAGCGTTTAAAAAAGGAACCAAGTCTTTACCAAGTGCTTTTTTGTATATTTTGATATCATTTGAAAAATATGACTGGACAATTTTGTGCCAAGGGATTAGCTTAGTCAATTCGTCTATTGCGATAAACATCGAAGAATACGGATGAAGAGCTTGTTCTTTTTTGGGAAGATCTAATATTTCACATGTTATTTTCTCTGTAATTGCCTCATTTAGATTACGAAACTTTGAGTTATACTCAATCCCTAGATAATCTTTTCTGAATAATCTATGTTTTACAGATTTTTTGTGAATATATTCATGCAGGAATAATCGCTGTGTGACTTTGGAATCTCTTAATACGATCTTCCCTGTTTCAATGTCGAATTTGCCCGCTTTGTCCTGTAAATCTTCATTTTGCCCGAAACATTGATTTTTTGTGATGATCTGTATCCCTTCATTAATATCATCACAATTTTTGGATATGTCATATTTCTTAAAAAAATCATTTGTTTTATCGATTAGCTTATTTGTTATAATCTTATCCCAAGTATACAATTCTTTTTCCTCTTCTGTAAATGTAATGTTTTATCTAAGTGTACGTTTATTATTCATTGTTCTTGCTTATAATCAGGCAAAAAACAAATCTTCTATATATATTAAAATGATAGCATTATTGTTTTCAGAATTCAACGATGTATTTTTTCGTACAAAAATATCATTATTATAAATCATCTTATACTTTCGATGTAGAAAATTGAGAAGATGTAATGCTTCTGAAGAATCATTAAGTAAAAAAGTGAATTCGAATTCACTTTTTTGAGAAGAGTATCAGAAATGGTACTCTTTTTTTCTGCTTAATCTTCTAGTATTTCTGAAAAAGCTCCATAACCAAGACTTTTTCTTGTTTCTTTTTATTTGTGCCATTTTTTAAAATTGGAACATCCGCGGAAATTCCCGTCACAAGGATTTCGTCTCATTCTGAAAATGTCTGTTTATCCGCGGAGATTTCCCAGAGTAATTCTCCGGTTGCCAGAAAAGATCGAAAACCGAAACTGTTGCGGAGAATCCTGACGATCAACCTTTCTTTGTAGCCTGAATACTATGAAATACACTGGAGGTTTGCAATCTGCGGATAATGAATCTGCCAATGGAGTTCATCCGCACTCTATTCTTATTAGAAGTAAAACAGATAATTCCGCGGAGAATAACGTTTCCGCCTGATAGTCTCTGTTATTAAGAATTGCAAGCAGAGAATCCAAAACTTATAGAAGAGTACCCGAATCATTTTTATCTGAAACCATAATTCATTAACTTTAATGCAGTTATCCCGTATCCCTCTTTCTTTTTCTCCCATTTCTTTCTTTTTTCTAATCCCCTTTTTTCCGTACCAGTTTTTTACAGCCCCTGTCTATGCTAAAGTATAACCATCAAATACAACATAAGCAATTGATTTTACATGCCTATGTGGTATAATACTATTAACCTGGATTCGGGCTTGGATCGTCAGTCGGCTGGATGCCACGGAGAATATTTTTATATTCAGTATAAACCCCGAATCGCATTTTCTAATTATAAGAAAGGATGTTGTTTTATGAAGAAAAAAGTGATTTCTATGTTACTGGCTGTTTCTATGATTTCTACTTCCCCGATTTATGCCGCGGAATTCTCAGATGGAAACAGTGTTGTTGTGAATGATGCTGGTACTGTAAATGGAACGGATGCTGATTCTGCAGAGATTCCGGATACTACTTTATTTTCTTCTGATGCTGTCGATGGTGCGGGTGATGTAAATGACAGTGTGGACGCTGGAGAGGATGCCGCGGAGAATGCTTTTTCTGACCAGGAGGTTCCTGATGTGGATGACGGATCAGGTAGTGGGGTGGATGCCGCGGAGATGTTTGGATTTGTTAATGGTGTGTATGATTATAAGCTTGATTTAAGATCCTCATACAAAATAAGTGCGGTAGATCAGGCAGCTTTGAAGATTATATCTGAGGCAGGAATAACAAGTCAGAATACCGATCTTGAAAAAATTTGCATGATTATGGCATGGTTTAGAAAAAATACTTCTTATAGTAATATAAATGAGACAGAGAACCAGTCTCCTTATGGTTCCTTGGTTTTAAGGAGATCTGTTTGTGCTGGCTTTGCAACAGGACTTTCTGTTTTATTAACAAAAATGGGAATTACGAATTCTGTTGAAGCAGGGGATAATTTTCAAAGCGATGGTCATGCATGGGTAGAAGTAAAATTGAATAATAAATACTATATACTTGACGCTACAGCAACATGTTATAATCCAGGCAGTTTTTTAGAAGATTACAACGGATTCTGGTATAAAGCTGATGGAATGTCATCACATAATGTTTGTGGAAGTGAATTTTCTAGTAAAAATATTCCAGCGTCTAACGTGAAATATTTGGGAGCAAGTGGTAATGACTTATATGTTAGTACAAATGCAGGATATTATGTAAATGAAGGAACGGGATGGAGCCCAATATCTGAACTTCCAAGTCAGCTTTATGGATCTTCGGATTTTTCAATATCTACTGAGATAGATAACATTATTGGAGATGGATATCCTGTTAAGGATCCTATCTTAAGCGGAAGCAGCCGTACAACTAGATTCTATATTTCAAATCCGGGAGCTGCGGAAAGTCAGGAAGCTGCGGAGTCATTAAGCTGTAGAGTAGACAACGACCAGATTGCGTCTGCGAAAATAACGGCAAGAGGTAAAGGATGGGTGGATGTTACTGTGACAGGAAAGTCTGCCGGAACAACCACTTTAAGCGTTTTTGCTCCAAACGGAGTTACTGGTACGCTTCCGATAACAGCCTTAAATGCTTCCGTCTCAAAGGCTCCTGTGATTCAGGCTCATGTAAAGAAAAACCTTCCTTTTGTCTATTTGAAATGGGATCTTACAAAAGATGTCCTTAACAATGCAAATAGTATGGGATATCAGATCATGGTGGGCGATCCGAAAACCGGAGAGTATACTTTGGATAATGATGTAAGACTAGATGAGTCGGATTTCGAAAAAGATTATTTTGCATCTGCCACGATAGGATTTGGAGATACGAAAAAAGTTAAAGTCCGCCTCTATGAAAAACTGGACGATGGTACCGTATCTTATGGGGACTATTCAAATGAGCTGACTGTTTCCACTACACCTGGATATGTCAGAATGAAATCTGTTTCCATGAAAAATAACAAGGCATACCTGAAATGGTCTAAATCAGAGAATGCTGACGGATATGTAGTCTACCGCAGGATTGGAAAAACCGGAAAGTATAAAAAGATTAAGACCATTAATTCCGGAAATACCTTAAAATACACAAATTCAAAATTAACCTATGGTAAGAAATACTGCTATAAGGTTAAGGCTTTCCACGTAACCCCGGAAGGAAAAAAACTCTACACAAATTGGTCTAACGTTATAAGCCGTACTTGTAAATAAAGAAAAAAGTGAATTCGAATTCACTTTTTCGGGAAAAGAGTATCAGAGATGATACTCTTTTTTTTATTTTCATCATATTAGAATCGTCCATTCTATGATAAGGTTTATGCAAAGCTTTAGGTATGTGGAAGTTATTTCTAAAAATACTGATTTTGAAAGCGTTAAAAAGCAAAAATCATTTTTTTTCTTTTTAATCATATTATCCTTGTCCAAATTATGGATAAGAAATTAGAAAGGAGGTTCCGGCGGATGAGACATAAAACTGGCTCACCGCCACATGACAAAACTGCGTTTGCCATGGGAGCCCTTTGGGGAAATAAGTCACCGCCGGTACGATTTATTGGCGGAAAAGTGAAACTTATTTTTTTGAAAGGAGCTCTTTATGGAAAGAAAGAAGAAAAGCGCGCTGTGTAACAAGGTGATTTCCTTGTTTACATCTCTTCTTATGGTACTTAGTACCATTATTGGGTATATCCCAACTTCTGCAGTCAGTGTTTCCGCTGCAGACAGCTATCCGTTAAAGGAGATCTCTTCCGGAACCAAGCTCTCATCGTTGAGAAAGTATAATCCGAAAAGCGATATCCTTATTAACCCTACCCCGGATAAGATATCTGGTTATTCAACAAATGATGATTTTGATAAAAATAAGGATGGTTCTTTATGGAAAGATAAATCTGGAAGATATCTGCGTATTAGAACAAAATCTGGTTTTGCAACTTTTGACGGCAAGCAGTGGACTGTTCGTAAAGACCAATTTCATCCAACTATTACTTATTACAAGGCCGGATATGACAAGAAAAACAAACAGTATTACAACCTGACCATGCGTGTTGAAAAATACGAGTCTGACGGTTATATCTGGTACATGGCTGATAGTAGTACAAGGGATAAACAGTATTCCAAGATTACCACAAAACCGGAGTGTCCGTATATTTATATTGACACAAAGAAGTCATCTGTTGGTATTTCTGGTTTAAAGAACGTGCAGTGTAGTTTTACCTGGTCTAAATATACAGAGGACAATGGTTCAGAAGATATCCCAGCTGATCAGGCTGCAAAATTAAATTCTTATATTACTATCAGAGACCTGGATGATGGACAGGCAATGAAGATTGCAGGAAATCAGAAGGGTAACCTTGACGTATATAAACTCAAAGGTTCCAAATTTATTACCGAGCAGGATGGATGGTATGTTTCAAAAAGTGGTGAAACAACTTCCCCCAGTGATAAAAAATCATGGGTTCAGGCATTATTGACAGGAAGTCCGACATTTATCATGTGGTTCCGTGCTAATGAACCCAATAAAGTTGTACATGATACGGAATATAACGAGCAGTGGGGTATGCCTGCGAATACTTGTTACAGCTGGAATAAAAACAATGCCGGTATGATCTCTGGTAATTATTTTGAGTATACCGCAGAGTCTTTAATCAATATTATTCCAGATCCAGAGCCAACTCCTACTCCAGGTGGGGATCCAGAACCAAACGATCCTTCAATCGAGAAAGTAGTAGTCCAGAAGGGCGGTTCTTACGATGATGCATACAAAGCTGTATCCCCGGAAGATGCCTTTGAGATCAACGATTATGATGATTACGATTATCTGATCAAAACAGCAGGTCCGGGAGCTGAAACAGATTCCTACGAGATCGTGGATACCCTGGAAGACTGTTTGACAATTGATGATACTCATCATATCACTATTACTGATAAGGATGGCACGAACGTGTCCAATGACTTTAATCTCTCGATTAAAGGTCAGACTATTACCGCTTCTGCAAAAGCTGACTATATGAAGTCCAGTGATTTCAAGAAAGCTGATCAGGAGTTTATGGTTCGCCTTACCGTACACAGAATCAAGACAAAAGATGTTTATACCTTTATGGCACCATGGATCGCAAATGATCCGGAGAACACAGGATATACCTTCTATGTTCCGAATGCGTCTACTGTACGGTATCGTGTCAAAGATGCTAAGGAAACAACACAGCTGGATTCTGAGCCATGCTGGGTAACCGATGAGATCAAGTGTAAACTGACAGTGGAAAAAGATGCGAAATATGATGACTGGAAAGTCGGAGATGAAGTATCTTACTCTGTTGAGGTGACTCAGACAAAACAGGATGGATATGCAACAAATGTTGTCGTAAAAGATACTGATATCCCTTCAAGCCTGAAACTGGTGAACAATGGATGGGAAGTATCCGGACCGAACAGCGGAACTATTCCTTCAATGTCTTCTACTGAAGAGGGAAATGGATGGATCCTGACATGTCCGTTACTGCAGTACAATGAGTCAATCAAGATCACATTCAAGTGCATCGCAACAGCGGATTCTAATGGACAGGACTGGATCAATACTGTAACAGCTGAGGCAGATAACTTTACGGATGATGACGGCAGCAGCATTACTGCTTCCGACAGCGCAGAAGTATGGGTAAACAGCCCGGTTCTTACTGTTGATAAGGTAGCTGACCGTTATGAGTATGAAGTAGGCGATACTGTGAATTATACAGTAAGCGTAAAGAATACTGCAGACTATACGATCGCACAGAATGTGGAAGTTTCCGATATTGATATTCCAGAGGGACTGGAGCTTCAGGGTGACCCGACGATCGAGATGGGTGGCGAAGATACATCTATCGGATGGCCGGTTGTAGATGGAACAACAACCATTGCAACAGAAGAGAGAGACAACAATGTGGAAGTCACAAGTGATGGAAACAGCTGGACAATCAATGCGAAATACCTTACATCCAAACAGCCTCTGAATATTACATTCAGCTGCATTGCAACAAAAGCAGCAAACGGTGTGGAAAGCCAGAACGTTGTATCTGCAACAGCAGACAATTTCTTAAGCCTTGATGAAAACCAGGAACCGCAGACCGCACAGGATGATGCAGAAGTTTATGTAAACACCGCTTACTTTGACATCGAGAAAACATCCGATGCATACGAATGGCAGGTAGGTGATCATGTACCGTTCAATATCACAGTCAAGAACGTGAATGACGAGGGTACACAGGATCTTGCCGATGACGAAAAATATGCAGACGTTGATGAAGGTGAGAAAGAGAAGATCGGTGCCGCAGGCAAAACAGTGGCACGTAACGTGATCATCACTGATAAAGACATCCCTGCAGGATTCAAACTTGATTTTGATTCTGTAGATGTACAGACAGGTGATACATCCAAATCCGTAGAGGATGAGATCGATGAACAGTTAGCAGCTCTTGATAATGATACAGAACAGTCCATGACAGAAGATGAGATCCTTGCAAATGCAGGCATTGACCTGGATGAGGACGGAACAGATTCTGATGGTGATACAGACCTTGATCTTCCAGAACTGAACGGAGATCAGGATGGAACTGGTGATTCAGGAGATACAGATCTTCCGGATGGAACTAATCCAGAAGAACATGAACCGACTCCTGCTGAGGAAATGACTGTTACAGGAATCCCGGACAGCTTTGACGACCATGTAGCCGGAACAGCAGATAAGACAAATGACGTGGATGAATCCTTATGGAATGAAACCGTCACAACTCCTATCACAAAAGAACTGACACAGGTTGGAAACGGCTGGGAATTAAAGATCAGCAATCTTCCGGCAGGAAATGATGTAAATATCAGATTTACCTGCGAAGCACTGGAAGCCGGAAACGGAGCAGAAGGTGTAAACGTTGGTACTGTATCCGCAACAAACGGTATTGAGAAATCCGATGATGCTGAGGCATATATCAACACTGCTGCTTTATCTATTGATAAACAGATGGTAAATAAGTATGCTGCAGGCGGAGAAGAGGATGCTCAGGACGGACGTGAAGGATATGAGTTCCGTGTTGGTGATGATGTTGAATACAAACTGGTAGTTAACAACAACCAGAAAGGTTCCATTGCCAGAAACGTAGTAATTTCCGATACAACCATTCCTGTAGGTATGGAACTGGATGAGAGCAGTATTACTGTTGAAGGTGTTCCGGAAACATATGTGAACCCGGTAGCTGGAACAGACGATCCTGCAAACCAGTTAGACCCTGACCATTACAATGAGACATCCGTAGAACCAGTCAACTACAATGTTGAGCGTGTAAACGGTGGCTTCCAGGTTACTATTGATAACCTTCCTTGTACAACAGGCGATACTCTTAACAACGTAACAACACCGGTTGTTATCACATATCACTGCACACCAGGTTCTATCTTAAACGGATATGAAGTTATCAATACAGGAAAAGCTGCTGCTGATAATGCAAGTGAAGTAAAAGATTCTGAGAGAATCTGGATCAACAGTCCAGAACTCAAGGTGATCAAAGATTCCGACCGTTATGAATACATGATTGGCGACACTGTCACATATCAGGTAGACGTAACTCAGGAACAGGCAGGATGCCTTGCAAGAGACATCACGATCACTGATGTTATCGACACTGAAGGAGTAAAACTCCAGAAGAATTCCATCGTCCTGATCGACGAAGACGGTAACAAGATCGAGCCGGAAAGTGTTGAAGTAAATGGCAACACATTTACTGTAAACACAGGACGCAACCTGATCAACAATAAGTCCGGATATACCACCGTTGATATGTCCAAGGCTGATGATGAGAAGGGTGACTCCGGATACTTCCAGAACGGTGAATACAACCCGTTAGGAATCGACAAAGAATCCAAACTGACACTTGAATATGCCGTAGAGATCACAGATGAGGATCTTGCAGGACAGAGTATCCATAACACCGTAACTGCCAACTCCAAGGAAAATATCCCTGTAGAGGACGAGCATGAGGTTCTTGTTTACGGACCAGCCCTTGACATTGTTAAGGAATCCGATAAAGTAGAATATCAGGTCGGTGAAAAGGCTCAGTACAAACTGACAATCCGTGAACTTCGCGACAATATCACTGCAAAACAGGTAGTTGTTACCGATACATTCGAAAAGGAAGGCATGAAGATCTCCAAGATCAATGTCCGCCTGAACGGAGAGAAACTTGACGGTGCTGAGATCGAGCAGACAGCAGACAATGCATTCGTGATCAATACAGGAGCAGACCTGACAATCGAAGATAAGCTGGAAGTATTCTATACAGTAGTCTTCACAGATCCATCCCTTCATGATCAGGATATCGTAAACGTTGCAACTGCAAAAGGTGAGAATACTGAGGAAGAGAGACAGGACAACTGTGTCCACATCGTGGATGAGACTCCTGGACTCCAGATCAAGAAATCATCTGATAAGACATCCTACAAAGTAGGAGAAACCGGTCATTATACAGTAGTTGTTTCCAATACAGAAAAAGGCACAACTGCACGTAACGTGATCATCAAGGACGCACTTCAGGTAGAGGGAGCCAAGATCGTTGACGGATCCATCAAGATCTACAATGATGCAGGCAAACTCATGGATGATGCAGAGATCGAGCATTCCGATACGGATTATGCGATCGCAACAGGTCATGACCTGGAATACAAAGAACAGTTTACTGTAAATTATGATGTTCTGTTTGAGGCTGAGACTCTTGCTGGTAAAGACATCCTTAATGTTGCCAGAGCTACATGTGACAACTTAAGAGTGGAAACCAAAACACCAAGTCCGATCAAACTGGCTAATGGTCTTGAAGTTTACAAATCCGCAGATCCTGCAACAGGTTCCGTGGTTAAGAACGGAGATACCATCAATTATTCCATCAATGTTAAGAACACATCCAACGATGACATGAAGAATGTCCTTGTAAAGGATATGATCCCAGAATATACGGAATATGCTTCCAGTGAAGAGCAGGACGGTGTGATCGCAGGCACCAGAACTCTTAATGACAAGCTTTATGCTACATTTGTAATCGAATCCCTTCCGGCTGGAGAGGAGAAAACCGTTTCCTTTGCTGTAACTGTAACAGATGCACCACAGGAAGCAATGATCCTCAATGTAGCCCAGGTTCGTGTAACCAAGTTTGCACTGGATGACCAGACAGACAATACATGGACACATGAAGCATTCAGAAATACAAATGAAACAGTACACTATACTGATACCAGATGGGTCAAAGACCAGAATGTTGTATATATCGACGGTGGAAAGCTTTCCATTGAAAAATCATCTGACAAGATGAACTATTCTGTAGGCGAGACTGGACATTACACAGTTTCCGTTAAACAGAAAGTGGAAGGTGCAGTTGCAAGAAATGTTGTTGTAGCTGATAAACTGCAGAAGAAGGGTGCTTACATCCAGAAAGATTCCATCAAGGCATACATCCTCAGAGAGGGTGCAGAAGAACCGGAAGAGATCGAGGATGTACAGCTCGTAGCGAAAGACTTCGAGTATACCCTGTATACAAATACAAACCTGAAATACGGTGAAGAGATCCTTGTGAAATACGATGTTCTCTTCAAGGATGCAGAACTTGAGGGACAGCAGATCAAGAATGTCGCCCTGACAAAAGATGATTCTACTGTACCGGGTGATGAGCCAACTGATACAAACAGAGTAACTGTCGGTGATGCAGGACTGATCATTGCGAAGTCCAGTGACAAGACAAAATACAAAGTTGGGGATGTTGGTAAATACACTCTGAAAGTTACTGCTGCTGACCAGTCAAGAACTATCAAGAATGTAGTTGTCAAAGATGTTATGAAACAGAAGGGCGCACACCTGGTAACAGGAACTGTTCGCACCTACTACGATAACGAAGAGCTGAAAGTTGATGTTCAGGAAAAGGATAACGGATTTGTTGTTGAGACAAAACATGACCTTTCCGGAACACATGCGATCTATGTAACATATGATGTTGTATTCGAGGAGGCATCCTTAGACGGAAGAGATGTAACAAACATCGCTACCACATGGGGTGACAATACGAACCCATCTGATGATGAGCATACCGTTCATGTAGGAGATGGTGATACACCGGATACTCCGGATAAACCGGATACACCGGACACACCAGATACTCCGGATAAATCTGGCGTTGGCGGAATGACTATCACAAAGACAGCTAACAAGAACGAAGTCTCTGTTGGAGACGTTGTATCCTATACACTGTCAGCAACTGTTAATTCCGGTAAGGAAACAGCTAAGAACGTAGTCATCACTGATACCCTGGATGCAGACCTGTTCGAGCATCTTGAGATCGTGAAAGATTCCTTCAGAAGCTATCTGGATGACTCTGAGTTCCATGGTGCAGACTTAAGCATCAGCTCTACAGGATTCACACTGAAATCCGGCAAGGATATGAAGCCTGGACAGGTCATGAAAGTCACATATGATGTTAAGGTAAAAGATGATACCCTGAAAGGCAAGACCTTCAAGAACATCGCTACCGTATCCAGTGACAACATGGACACTGCTAAGGACAAAGAATCCGTAAAAGTTAAAACAGATGATCCTGTTGAAGGCGGAATGACCATCAGCAAGAAGGCAAATCAGTCCAAAGTATCCGTTGGTGATACCGTATCTTACACTCTGGAAGCTAAGGTCAACTCCGGAACAGATACAGCCAAGAACGTAGTGATCAAGGATACTGTTGATTCTGCATATGCAAAATATGTATCTATCGACAGAAGCTCCGTACATTGCTACATTGACAATTCTGAGTTCGCTCCGAAGAGTCTGGATGTAACTGAAAACGGATTTACCGTAACATCCGGAAAAGACTTAAAGCCTGGTCAGGTAATGAAAGTTACTTATGACATGAAGGTTGTTTCCGACAAGCTGAAAGGCAAGTCCATCAAGAACGCAGCGGTAGTAAGCAGTGACAATATGAATCCGGGCAATGACACAGAGATCGTTGAAGTTCCTTCAGATAAACCTGTAACAGGCGGACTGAACCTCACAAAGATCGGTGATCACAGCCAGATCAATGTTGGTGATACTGTAAAATATACTCTGATCGGCAAGACAACATCTGCAGATACAGCTGTAAATGTAGTGATCAAAGATGCCTTAGATAATAAGGGTGTGATCGATGAGAGCAGCATTAAGGCATATCTGGATGACCAGCTCTTTACACCTAAGAAATTAAGTGTAACAGATGACGGCTTTACAATGGAAACAGGCAAGGATCTTGCTGCAAAACAGATCCTGAAGGTAACTTACAGTGTCAGATTTGCAGACGAAAGCCTTGCAGGAAAGACAGTTAAGAATACCGCAGTGATCTCTTCTGATAACATGGATCCGGTTGATGCTGACCATGGTGTTACTGTAAATACGAAAGAAGAGGAGAAACCGGCATTATCTATTGATAAGAGCGTTAACCTCTCCAGTGCTTCCGTAGGAGATACACTCAGCTATACATTGACTGTAAAAGAGACAGAGAAAGATCAGACAGCGAAGAATGTTGTCGTTCGCGACAATTTTGATACCACAGGTATGAAAGTTGGAGGAATCCAGGCAACATTAGACGGTAAGTCTATCAAGGCAGATGTAACCAAAGCGGATAACGGTTTTGTAGTAAATACAAATACTGATCTTGCATATGGTTCTACCTTAAAGATCACTTACCAGGCGGTTGTTTCTGATTCCAGCCTTGCTGGAAAGATGGTTGGAAATACAGCCATTGCTTCTGCCGACAATGCAGATGATGTAGCAGCAAACGCTGGCGTATCTATCGCCGAGAATCCGTCTCCGAGTGAGACACCTGCTCCAAGCACAACCCCGGCACCGGGAGCTGACAGCAGTGATAATACAACCAACACAGTTGGACCAAAGACAGGACTTGTGAACCATGCAGGCATGTATGCGGGAATCGGTCTTGGTATCGTGGCAGTAGCCGCAATCGCAGTTTTCGTCATGAGACGGAAAAAGAAATAAGCAGTAATTCTGCTGGAGGAGGATCAGCCTGAAAAGGCTGGTCTTTCTCTTTGTCTGAAAAATGCTATTTTTCATATTATCTCCAGGAAATAAAAGATAATTTTAAGCCTTCGTGTAGGAAGCTTTTAAATTCTACTATACGGCATACTCAAAAATAATACTGGGGGTTAATTGATATGACAGAAGAAAGGAAAAAAGAAATATTAAAAACAATCGAAGAAAGAATTAGCAGCATTCCAGAAAAGTATGTCTCCAAAGTAATAGCTGACTGGTTTTTCTGTAGCGGAGAGGAAGATTTGATAGAAGTTGCAAAGAACATCAAAAGGAAAGATTCTGACTTAAGCCAACATATGCGGGACTGGTATGTTAAAACCAGAGGATGTACAAAAACTGAAATGGCTATTGTTCTTACAGATCCTGAATTTATGCTCACGTCGTCTTTAAAAGACAAGATTCTGAGTCAAAATAGTATTAGGTTGATGCAAAACGATAATTTCAAAAAGAAAAATCTCTATGATAAATTGAAGATTGTACTAGAAAAAGTATGTTCAGATACCCATAGAGGAAGTATTTTGGGATGGCCGGTTGAAAATTTTGCATGGGTTGATAATATCTGAAAAGCTTCTCAAAAAAGATCTTATTTTCGTATCAGAATTGACTAGCTCCAATTTGCGGTATATAATACTTATAACACAAAAAGAATATATCGAAAAAGCTCACTTCGAGTGATATATTCTTTCCTCACTTTGAGGTGTTATTTCCCTGACAGCTGCTATTTTGATGGCTGTCAGGGACTTTTTTATCCATCTTATTTCTTCAACATATTGTCAGTAATCAAATGACGAAAGGAGAATGCAAAATGAAACGATATCTGGTCAGTCCAGAACTGAAACCGTATCTGCGCCGCATTATGGATCGCAGATCCTTAGATTACAGCTTTCAATGTGCTGATGGAAAGGATTATTGTAATATCTACATGTCGAGTAATTCTTTTCATAAGTTGATCAAACGTGCTGCCTGCGAAAAACGCTCAAAGGAAGAGGGTGTTACATTCGTGACAGAGGAGGAGAGTAGTAATCCAATAAGATGCGCCGCACTTAAAAGAGAACTAGGTGTTAGCAGCACCATAGTTTATAAGTAGCTTGTTGTAGCATGACTGACCAGAACCTGGTCGGTCTTTTTTTGTCCTGCTTAAGGAGAAATAAGATGACGAAATTAGAAAACAATATCAAAAATCTCTGTGTAGAGAACATGGGTATTTATGGTTGCAAACACGCCGTAAAAGAGCATGTTTGGACTGGAAAAGCACATATGATCGCCAAATTAAAGAAGAATGTTAAGTCTATGCGAGAGGAACCTTTTGCATATGCCTGTATGTTTTTCTCTGTAGATACTTTGGTTTCTTGTATTAAAGAGATACTCTGGGAGAATCGTGAAGATGTAGAAAAATATATCCAAAACAAAAGGATTGCTCAGGAATTAGAGCTGGATTACACTTTTTCAGCGCCTATTGCCGAAGGAATCGCAATGGGAACGGATTGGAACCAAATGCATCCGGCCTCCTCTGTAAGACTTGTAATATGCAAGGATAACTATACTTCTTTTCGTATCGTTACAGCATATCCATATCCCTCATTTGATGAAATGGATGAATGGTACGATGCTGTCGACCAGGGGTTTAAAATAAGTCGGTGAAAGCCGACTTTTTTCATGAATATAACCAATGCCGTTGGTTCAAAAACAGGACTTGTGAACCATACAAGAATTCTGTTGGAGGAGGATCAGCCTAAAAAAGCTGGTCTTTCTTTTCAGTCGATAAACACAAAATAAAAGGCCGCAGTTTTCCTGCGACCTTTACCGACTTGACAGTATTAAGTTTTAAAGACCGTAATGTTCGAACATCTTTTGGCGAAAATCAGGATCTACTGTTACCTTCTTCAGAGTAGTATAGTCATTCTTATCCAAAAGAATTTTAAGCAGTTTATTGTAACGTTCTTCACCTAATTCGAGTCCTTCTTCGCGGCCTTTTTCGATATAATCAGTTCTCATTGTCTCCAGTATCATATATTCTTTCCTCCATTCTTCATTCGAACGAGCTTTGTGCAAAGCTGCGTCCATATTGTTGATTAATGGGTTTGCACATTTTTCTGGAATCTTAGAGGTTCTGATGTAAGTTAAGAGTTCTTTTAGTTCAGATGAGATATGTGAATCATCTTTTCCGTTGACGTTAACGAAAACTTTAATTGTATCATCTCCAAGCCTTAAATCTGGATATTCCACGCACCGATTTTCGAAAGTATAGATATATCCGTTTTTTCCAAAGAGATCGAAAGTGCAAATGAATATGACAAAACTTTTCTTAAGTTTTGAATAATCTATACCTTTTTCTATCAGATCCATGTCAATGAAACCTTGATAATAACGGCTTCTCTTGGGGATATTCTTAAAAAAAGATGTCTGCATTTCGCAATTATATACCGTTTTTCCATCGTCTACGAAAATGTCCAGTCGTACACTTTTGGCGTCCACCTTGAGGTCTATTGTTTTCTGAGATTCCAGGTATTCGATGTGGTCGATTTTGATACCAAGTATCATTTCGAGGAAGGGTTTACAGATTTTTTTTTCCTGCATAATCCTGCTGAACATGAAATCATTGGTAAAACCTAATTCCTCATACTTTTGTATTGCAGTCATTGATTGGATTCCTCCTATCTATATTTTATAGCCAGGACGGGAGCGTGTCAAGCCGGTTTCTCCTGTCGTCATGGTATGAGAATAATATGTATGATAAAAGAATTAATAAAAGAATACTGCTGGAGGAGGATCAGCCTGAAAAAGCTGGTCTTTCTTTATTGTCGATGTAATAAAAAACAAGGTTGCAGCTTTTGGTAATCTTTATCTGCTTGAGGAAACATCCTCTCTTTAATACTACTTCCAGGGAGCATCATGAAAAATGTAGAGGATATCTGCAGATGTTTGGAAAAAGAAATAAAATATGCCTAATAATTATTATCTAGGTATGTAGCGAATTGCTTTGCATGTTGTCTGCTTACTTCGCTTCTGGAGAACATGATTCTGCGGAATGTTTTCTGGCTATCGATGAGTTTCTCCGCAGCATCTGAAACTTCCGATTTCTTCTTTTCATTGTATCTGCTCCATACATATTTTTTTGTTTCTTCATATACAAATTTCGAATGAGGTTGCAGACGTACTTTTCTCCAGGTAAGGTTTTGATCCGCGGAGAGATTCTGGTATTTGTCAAGTTTTCGATCATCATGAAAACTAAACTGGATTTTTCCTATCTGAATGACCAAAACACGGCCTACACCTTTGTCATGATGAAATCCATAGGTTACTTTGGGAATCTTGCCTTCTGCCAGGATATCTGCTGCGAAAAATACATCTTCTTTAAAATGATACAATTTTTTCTTGTCACCAATTTTAATGTATTTGTTTACAAAATTTGCACTTGCCAGGAACAGTAGTGCATCTTCTGTGCTTTTGATTCTCAGAGTCTTTAAGTATGTCAATGCCTCTATTGCCATACTGTCGGAAAGCTCAAGTTCACTTTCTTCTTTATCTTTCACTTTTGCTTCTATTTTGTTTTCCAAATGTGTTAATTCGTATCTTTTCATAATTTCTGATTATCCTTATCTTTTGTAGTTGATTGCATACATTTATGATAAACAGTCTCTGTAAGAGATGCAAGATTTTCATATTTTTGGTCTTTTTTCATTATTATATTATATCTTAAAAACGAAGGGAGAAAAAGTATGTATAATTACGAAGTAGCAAAAGGTACAGTTCTTAGAAGCAGAGTTAATGGAAAGTATTATATTGTCGATTCGAGAGAGGATGTTAACGAGTATGACTGGTATTTCACAGTAAGGCAAATAGCATCCGATATTTCACAGGAAGAGCTTATTGTCTGTAAAATTGAGGATTTGTCTCTCAGCGAAAAACGCATTAAACTGCCTGATCATCAAAAATCTTGTTTTGATATGGTAAGATCAGTTTTTCCAAAATTGGAGGGGCATTATTATGCGGAAGATGGAAAGCTTATGAAAGATGGACGGGTTGTCCCTCGTTGGATTGAGCTTTCAGAAGCAGAAAAAGCAATCGAAGAAAAGGAATCTGAAGAAGAGGTTCCTGATATTTGTTACAATTGTTACAAAGTGTTGGGAGTTACAGATACATCCGTTGTATTTCTTAGTGGGTTTTCTGATGGCCGACGTGTCATACACAGCTTCCATCCTTATGCTGGCAAAAATGCTTTGAAATATGCAGAGGGGATGTGTCCATCAGAAGATGTAGACTCTATCCAGGATCTATATAATGTGATGGAATATTCCGGCATAGATGCCTATGGTTCCTATTTGCATTCAGATCAAAAATATCTGTGTGTTATAAACGAACGTTCCCATTGGAATGATGAAAGATACTGGTATTGCTGGGAAGAAAATCCTGATCTTGATGATTCGATTCCGGATATGACCGATATCGCAGTCCTTGGTCCTCATGGAGGTAAAGTATACAGTGCGACATATAACTATTGTTTCGGTAAACCTGTTTTCTCAGAAGGCTGTTTTGTCATGTATCAGGATAACGAGGACAAAAGTCTCTACAGGGTTTTTTCGTATAAAAATGGATATCCGAGACTTACTGAGATCCATGCCAGGGGAATAATTAAAACATCTGTAGATCCGGATAATAATGCAATCTTTATCCGTTCCGCGGAGAGTCTCTTCTATATTCCTTCAGATCACAGAAAAGAGTTGTGTCTGGATTCCCCGAATTGTGAATTAAGGAAAATTCTCAGACAGCTTAAAGGATACGATCATGTATATGGAAGCGAGTACAGCAATTGTCATTATGCGCTGTATATTGCAAATGACGAGTATAAGGAAAAAAGTTTCCGGGTATATGGCGAAAACTTTGATAATTATAAGCTGTATTAATGTTACTGTGGAAGTCAGGGCTTATTCCCTGGCTCCACCTATAAGAATCCGGATAATCCCGGCTTTTTTTCATACGGATCATAAAAAGGATTAAGACATGTTAAACAAAAGCCGTAAAGCAGAAAATCCCACTTTGCGGCTTTTGTAATATCATGAACGGAATGACATTTCAACGACTTTTCCATTGGTGACCTTAATACACAGACCTAATCCATTCATGCTTCTCATGGTAGACATGAAAGTGGATTTTGAGCAGTATTCATCGGGACCTTCATCCACAGAAAAGTAGTATTTTGTTTTGGATGTAAGTTTAAATGTATGTTTTCCATATTTTATATACGCCTTTTTGTTTTGACTGTTTAATACTCCGTTTTTGGAAGTATTAAATGACGCATACATTGTCAGAGTGTTTCCTTTACATACAGCTTTTCTTGTGCCTGACATATAGTATTTTCTGCCATAGTTTGTTAATGTTCCACCTTTTTTCCCATTTATGCAGGTATGGTAGTAGGTTGTGCCTGACTTTCTGGTGGCTGCCTGCACATTTGAGAATCCCATGCACCCTGTAACGAGGCAGATAGCAAGTATTAATGTCAATATTTTCTGGAACGTCTTTGTCCATATTTTCATTTCGAAAACCTCCCTTCGTTTTCGGGATTCATTATAGTATCACAGAAAAGCAAAGTCAATAGAGGAGTTTATTTTCGTAAAAATACCACACGCCCAAGGGTGTGTGAAGGAAGGGGCTTAGAATTTATATGAAATTGCTGTAAAAAAATGAACGTTCCTGAAGAGGGAGCGGCTTTAATCATATTATAAAAAAAATTTGTAGTAGAAGAAGGGAGTTTTATCATGCCAGAAACTGGATCTTTAAGCGAAAAGGACTATTATATGTTAAGCGAAAGAAATAGTTTTACAAAAGCAGAGGATGATATTTATGACGGCAAGCTAAGAATCTGCGATATTCCATTTGAATACAGGTCGTTGCCTATGTACCGGGCAGCATACCGAAGGTATTCTTATAGTCGTGTGATAGAGGAGGACTATGCCAGTGTAGCTGACGAAATTACGTTACTGGAAAAACAGGTTTTGGAAGATATAGATGAATGTGAGGACAGGTATCGAATGATCGGAAACCTTTCACAAGAGTACCCCTGGTATCTTTTAAGAGCCAGAGTATACTGTCTGAAGAGACTCCTGGTGAGAGGTGTGATAGAGGGGGTATTTAAAAAAGAAAATATACCATTGTATTTGATGGATTCTTTTTCTCTTCAGGTAGATGCACCTAAAAATAAGGATGTTATCTCTTTTGAGAGCGATTATAATGTTTATGAGTCGGATGAAGACTATGAAAGGGCTAAAGATGACTTGCTTTATGGAAGGCTTAAAATATACGAAGTTCCGTTTGAGTATCATAGCAGAGTATTTTATATTATGGCTGGACGTTTTGCAGCAAGAAGAAAAGCTGAATCAGATCTTCTCAAAAAAACCATCCTGGATGATGCTGAGGAAAGCGTAGAGCGATTTTGGAAATATGGGAATCTGTCAAAAAGGTATCCCCGTCCAGATCTGTTATTAAGAAAAACAGGTATGAAAAATATTTTTATAGATTTTAAATTTTATAAATTTATTAATTAAAAAATTGAGAATGACATCTGGGTGTGGTATATTGAGAAAAAAAGAAAGGATCATGCAGAAGGTCTGCATTTTCTTTAAGTAATACTACGAAAGATAAGGTGCAGGTTTTACTGTTTGTTGGAATACAAAAGATGAATGAGCATCCACGATTGGAAGATATATTCCGACAAATTAAATGTCCGAAAGAGTTTCAGGACACAGTTGATAAGATTCTTACTGTGGAAAATAGAAAAATTATTGCAAAAGAAGAGAAATTCTGTTTTTTTGGAACAGGAAGAACTAATGATTTTACTTCTGAGGTAATACTATTTCTCATTTTTCAAAGCAAGAAATATCCGCGGTTTTGTTGTATGGCTCAGGATTATATTATTTTGGGATTTTCCGCGGATAAGTGGAATGTATACAAGGCTGAGCTGGAACATGATTTTTCTGCTGATATGGATAAGTTGGAGATATGCTCACATTATGTTACAGCTGGAAATGAACATCATGGGATTGGCTCTGCTGGAGTACAAAAGATAATAAGCCTTGCCAGAATGCTTAAATGCAAAGAGATATGGGGAAAAGCAGAGTCTTATCTGGACGAAACCGAGGAAGGTAGGGAACGTCTCAGAAATTTCTACAAGAAAAACGGGTTTGTATTTGAGGAAAATGATATTTATTTCAGTATGGAACTGTAATTTTTCTTCATATTAATGTCAACAATAATCAAGGAGGTTGACATTATGATCGAATACGAAAAGGACTATTTTGAGACAAAGCTGGATAACGGAAATACACTGGCAATTGAGGATTTTCTGGATGGTGCCATTGATATCTTTGAGATCCCATTTGAGTATCGCACAGAGGAAATGTATGAACATCTCCGCGGCTATTTGTCCAGCGTTAAGGGCACAGAGGATGATTTCATTGAGGTAAACCGGGCACTGTTTGAGCGACAGATGTTAAATGATATAGTAAAATGTGCCCAGAGCAAAGAAGACCTGGATCCGAAGTACCCATCTCCTGACTTAAAGAAACGTGGAGAAGCAATCAAGCAGGTGTATGAGAAACATATGGAGGGCAGATGCTGCCGCTGTTAATGATCAGCCGTTCCCGAAGAGGGAGCGGCTTTTTGTGTTACAAAGAAACAATCTTGGTCAGGGGATTGCGAGATAAGCCTGCAATGTTCTGGATCGTCTTTTATCAGCTTTCAGGTAGACGTAAGATCCCGTCTAAAATCATATCCTGGCATATCCGGATGATTAAAAAAGTGAATTCGAATTCACTTTTTCAGACAAAAAGGCCCCCTCCTGCATTGCAGGAAGGGACCTAAATTTTAGGATTTTTTTAATGCTCTTTCAGCCTTTGTCGGCTGTCTTCTGAGTTTCCATATCATGTCGATGTTTTCAAGCAGGCGGATCTGCTCATCAGAAAGGAATCCCTTGCGATAATCATTCCTCTGTTTGTGGATCCAAACTCCCAGACGGACCCCATCAAAGTCTTCTTTCACTTTTACACGAAGATGGCCGTATTTATTGTAGAAGGCCTCCGCGGTCTTGTATTTGGCAATCCAGCGTGTATCGATGTTTGGGTGTTCAGGAAGTGGATTTTTTTCGGTACTGTCAATCAGAGCATCTCCCATACGGTTCGGATCGAATGGAATGATAGAGATTGAAGTAATCTGTTCGCCATCACACCAGTCACGTGCTTTTTCCTTTGCAACCTGATGATCCGGAGCTGAAACAAACAGCACCTTTCTGTAGCAGGACAGACCCCTGTAGCTTTTTGTTTCAATGATCAGCATCCATGTTTTTTCCTTTGTTTTTCCCATTATTTTTCTCCCTTCGCTTTTGTTTCAAAAAGAATATGAATGAAGGTAGAATGAAATGAAAAAAAGGGTTTTGTCTTTCCACGAAGCATATCCAGGCAGTATAAATGACCTGGATGCGTATATCAAAGTGGAGCTTTCCAGACGGTTTAAGACCGTAGCAGGGCGATCGTACAGAGGGACCTCTACAGTGCATTCCTCCAGTCCTGCATGGGCACCCCGGA